>Ga0307507_10000329_pt1 | contig 96032 bp, 78 predicted proteins | sample 7_EM_MG_FD_207223 | JGI IMG/M metagenome (GOLD analysis project Ga0307507, IMG submission 207223) | Populus trichocarpa ectomycorrhiza microbial communities from riparian zone in the Pacific Northwest, United States - 7_EM | ecosystem: Host-associated > Plants > Roots > Unclassified | place...
GCGCGGAGTGGTGGCCGGATCAGCGAGCGGGTCGAGGGCCGACTCTGCCGGATATGCGGCTGGCGCCGCGTGGGGCAAGGCGGAGGAGGTCTGCGCAGTGGTGTCCTGGGCAGGCCGACGACAACGCAGCCAGGCGAAGGTCATCGGCACGCGAGCCCGGCCACCACTCCGCGCACGCTCTTACGTCGTGAGAGTCCGTGTTGTGTGCGCTCTGGTGGCGCTTCCGGCGGCAGCAATCCTGTTCGGCGCGAATCCGGTCGTGGCTCAGGCCGCGTCCGGCAGTCTCGATCCCGGGTTCGGCAGCGGTGGGAAGGTCCTCAGCAGCCTGAGCGGGGAACTGCCGAGCGGCGCCGTGCTCCAGCCGAACGGCGACCTCCTGGTCAGCCTGGGCCTCGGCGGGGGCACCGGCTTCGGCGTGGCGCGGTATCTGCCGAACGGGAGCCTGGACACCGGTTTCGGCAGCGGCGGAGTCGCGCAGGCCACCCTCGGTTCGGTCGGCGGTCAGGCCGCCGCAGGGCCGGCCACCCGCGCGCTGGCGTTGGAGCCCAACGGGCAGATCGTGGTGGTCGGAGACGTCGGGTCGCTGTCGGGCCACATCGTCGACGTCGGGGTCGCCCGGTTCAACGCGAACGGAAGCGTGGACCCGAGCTTCGGTAGCGGCGGAGTGGCCGCCACGCCAGTCTTCGCGCCGTCGGCCGGCTTCAGCGGTCAGACGACGGACGCAGTGCTCGTGCAGTCCAACGGCGAGATCCTGGTCGGCACCTCGGCGTCGCAGATCACGTATAGATCCGCGCTGACCACCGGAGCGGTCTTGCGCTACACCGCGGACGGCAGGCTCGACCCGAGCTTTGGCAGCGGCGGGGTGGTCGTGTCCACCAGCCTGAGCGCCGTGACGACGCTGGGCGTGGACGCCTCCGCCGACGTGTTCGTCCTACCCGCCGCTGTCGAGCTGAGCCCGACCGGGCAGCTCGACGGAAGCGTGACCGCTGCGCCGATCGTATCGAGCTCGGTGGGCGGGACCGACGCGTTCTTGGCCGACGGCCGCTACGTGGCCGCGCAGTCCGTGGGCGCGGGGAAGCACAACTTCGAGGTCAGAGCACAGCGCTTCGCCGCCGCGGGCAGCGTGGACACCACCTTCGGCAGCCCGCTGCTCCACTACGCCGGAACGGCCACGTCGAACGACAGCGCCCACGCGATCGCGGTCGCGCCCAACGGCCAGATCGTCTACGGCGGCAGTCGCTTCCTCTCCACGTCGGTGTTCGGCGTCGCACGCGTCAACGCGAACGGGAGCGTGGACGCCACGTTCGGCAGCGGCGGCGCGCTGACCACGACCTTCCAGGGCAACGAGGGCGTGACCGCCCTGGTCGTCCAGCCCAACGGCGATGTCGTCGCGGTCGGCTACACGCAGGACAACGCGACCGGACAGGTGGACGTCGCGATCGCGCGGTACCTGGGGTAGGGGAGTCGAGTGCTGCGGCCTAGTCGGCGGACGCGTCCTCGCGCAGGGCGGCCCGGGTGAGGGTGGTCGCGGTGTGAATGGCGCTGGCGATGGCCGCCTCGGGATCCAGCCCGCACAGGTCGGTCAGGCAGAAGAACGCCTCGGCGCTGACTACGACGGCGAGGTCGTTCTTGAGCTGTGCCAGCACGGCCGGGTCGACGGCCCCGGGCTGGTCGGCCAGCGGCGCGAGCGCGAGGTCGATCAGGCCGAAGCGCAGGCCCGGACGGGTGATGGCGACGGTCGTGGGCCGGGTGATGGTGGCCGCGATCGTCGCCCGGACCGCACCCTGATACGCCAGGACGCGGCGCAGCAGGTGCTCGGTCGCGGCGGCGATGCGCACCACCGGATCGGCGGAGTCGGCGACCGAGGCCAGCGCCTCGGCGGGCCCGGAGCGCTGCTCGGCCTCGGCCATGGCCGCCTGGAGGAGGGTGGCCAGGTCGGGGAAGTACCGGTAGGCGGTGGCCTCGGAGACCAGCGCCGTCTTGGCGACCTCCAGCATGCTCACCTCGCGGCCGGTGCGCATCAGCTCCACTGCGGCCTGCAGGATCGCGTTGTGGGTGCGCAGCTTCTGGTTTGCGCGCCCGGTCGTGCTCTGCTGTGTCATCGTTCGCCCTTCTGTCTGCGCATCCGCGACAAGATTAGCAAGTCCACTCTAAAAATGAGAGTCGGCTTGTACAACTGACACGAGTCTACTACCCTCGTGAGAGTAAGCCCTTACGAGTAGTGGAGCGAGCGATGAGTGAAGTCTCGGTCGTCGGCCCGGACGCCGGCGAGGTCATCGAACTGGGCCCGGCGCGGATGCGCATCATGGAGGACGGCGCCACGACCGCGCACCGCCTCGGAATCGGAGAGATCACGCTGCAGCCGCACAGCGAGGGCCCGCCCCAGCACCGCCACGCCGAGCACGACGAGGGCTTCTACGTCGTGTCCGGCACCGCGCGCTTCACCGTGGGGCGCACCGACTACGAGGCGCCCGCCGGCACGCTGGTGATGGTCCCGCCCGGCGCCCCGCACACCTTCGCCAACCCCGGCGACGAGCCGGTCGTGATGATCAACACCTTCACCCCTGACCTGTACGTGCAGTACTTCCGGGACCTGAGGGCCAAGATCGAGGAGGGCGAGGAGCTGACCGGGCAGGCCGTCCTCGACGTCATGAGCCACTACGCCACCACCCCCGCGGCCGACTTCGAATAAGCGCCCCGTCTTTCGGCGCTACTTCGCGGCGAGGGCCTTGCGGGCCTGCTCGGCGAGTTCGGAGGTGGTGTCGCCGATCTCGGCGAGGACGGCCAGGGCGCGGCGCATCGCGGCGGTGGCGCCGGGGTCGTCGCCCACGGCTTGGAGGGTGCGGCCCAGCAGGACCAGGGCGGTCGCCTCGCCCTCCCGGTTGTCGATCTCCTGGCAGACGGCGACGGCCCGGCGGCAGTATTGGATCGCAGGGTCGTGGTCGCCCAGGCTGAGATGCGCTTCGGCGAGGTTGCAGAGGGAGCGGGCCACGTCGGCGCGCTCGCCGCGCTGCTCGTGCTGTTCCAGGGCCCGCTCGCTGTATGTCAGGGCCCGGTCGAACTGGTTGAGCATGCCGTAGGCGCCGCCCAGGTTCTGCAGGATCGGCGCCGTGTCGGCCATGGGGTGGTCCAGCGCGACGAGCAGCCATCGCACGGCCTCGGCGGCGTCGCCCCGGTACATGTGGATCAGGCCGATCAGCGAGAGCAGGTTGAGGCGCACTGGTGCGTCAGGGCTCTGCGTTATGAGCTCCAGCCCCTGGTGGCAGGCCGCGAGGGACTCGGCGTAGCGGTGCTCCTGGAAATGCGCCAGGCCGAGCAGGCACATCACCTGCGCACGGCTCTGCGGGTCGCCGAGATCGCGGGCTGCTTCGCAGATCTCGGTGCACTCCCGCCAGTGCGCTCTGATGGAGAGGTAGTTGCGCAGCCGCCACAGGATCGCGACGGCCGTCGTGGCAGCGTCCTGATGCAGAGCGAGCCGGATCGACGCGTACAGGCCGGGCCACTCGTCGTCGAACCAGCTCAGCGCGTCGGTGTAGTCGTCGAACTCCAGTGGGGCGACTCCAGGACTGACCTGCGGGAGCTCGGGGTCCGGGTTCGGCCGCAACCGCTCCTGGGCGCGCGAGGCGGTGTGCAGGAACCAGCTCAGCAGCCGTTCGACGGCGGCGGCGCGCTCGCCCGGGAGTTCGTCGTCGGTCGCGCGCTCCAGGCTGTATTCGTGCAGCAGATCGTGGAAGCGGTACCTGGTGGCGGTCGGCTGTTCGAGCAGGTGCGCGGTGACGAGCCGGTCGAGTACGTCGCGGGCGTGCCGCGGGGTCAGGCCGCTGAGCGCTGCGGCGGCGTGCAGGCTGAAGCTGTCGCGCCCTGGATACAGGGCCAGGAGCCGGAACAGGCGGGCGGCGTCGGCGTCCAGGGCGCGGTAGGAGTACGAGAACACGGTCCGGAGGTCCGCGTCGTCCTCGCCGGAGTCCAGGGCGTCCAAGCGTGCGTTGTGATCGCGCAGCTCGGAAATGATCTCGGTGATGCGCTCCGCGTCGTCCCGGCTGATCCGTTCCGCGATGATGCGGATCGCCAGCGGCAGTCCCGCGCACAGTTCGACGAGTTCTGCGATTGCCGAGGGTTCCAGGGGCGCATCGCCACTATCGCCGAGTCCTGCGAAGAGTGCGGCTGCTGCCTGTGGGGGCAGTCGGCTGACGGCGAGGCGGAAGGCGCCTTCGCGGGTGACGAGGCCGCGCAGCTGGCTGCGGCTGGTCACCAGGGTCACGCAGCCGGGGGCGCCGGGCAGCAGGGTACGGACTTGGGCGGCGTCGCGCGCGTTGTCCAGCACGATCAGCATCCGACGCTCGGCGACGACGCTGCGATACAGGCCCGCGCGCTGCTGAGTGCTGTCGGGTATTCGGGTGGCGTCGACTCCGAGGGCTCGCAACATGACGTCGAGGGCGTCGGCGGGGTCGGTGGCCCGCTCGCGGGCGTAGCCGTGCACGTCGAGGTAGAGCTGGCCGTCGGGGAAGTCGGCTGTCGCCTGGTGCGCCCAGTGCACGGCCAGGCTGGTCTTGCCGATTCCGCCTGCGCCGACCAGGGCGGCGAGGGGTGGGGCGGAGGTGTTGCGTCGGCTGGCGGCGAGCCAGTGGTCCAGGGCGGTGAGTTCGTCGGTGCGGCCGCTGAAGTGGGCGATGTCGGCGGGGAGCTGGCGGGGGATGGTGGAAGCGGCGGTGAGGGTGGGGGTGGATCGCGGGCCCGGTGCCGGGGACGCCGGGGGTGTCGGGTCGGGAGTGTGACTGTCTCGGAGAATGGTGAGGTGGAGTTGTTGGAGCGTTGCGCCGGGGTCGATGCCGAGTTCGTCGGCGAGGCGGGTGCGCATGCGTTGGTAGGCGTCGAGGGCTTCGCTCTGGCGTCCGGCGCGGTGCAGGGCGGTCATGAGGTCGGCGCAGAGTTCTTCGCGTAGCGGGTTCTTGGCCGTCAGGTCGGTGAGTTCGAGGATTGCGTCCTGGTAGGCACCCAGCTGTAGGTAGGCCTCGACGCGTAGGGTGGCGGCGGCCAGCCGTTCTTCGCGGAGGCCGACGAGGACCTCGCGACGTAGCAGGTCGGAGGGTACGTCGGCCAGTGGTTCGCCGCGCCATAGGTCCAGTGCCTGGGTGAGGAGGTGCGCAGCGTGTTCGGGTGAGCCGCGGCCTGCCTCCTGTCTGGCTTCGCGGAGTGCGGTGCGAAAGCGGTGCAGGTCCAGAGCGTCCTCGCGGGACGCGAGGAGGTAGCCCTCGGGGCGGGTCTGGATCGTCGTGTCCGTCGGGGAGTGGTCGAGGACTCGGCGCAGGCGGGCTATTTGGCTCTGCAGTGCGGCGCGGGGGTCGTCCGGCAGGGCCTCGTCCCACACCTGCGCGATCAGGGTTTCGCTGGACACGGCTCGGTTGACGTTGAGCAGCAGACAGGCCAGCAGGGTTCGTTGTTTCGCCGCCATGATCGGCACGGGTACGCCGTCGTACAGTACGTCGAGGGATCCCAGAAGCCTGAATTCAAACCCCGCGTGCATGTTCGTTCCCCAGCAGATTAAATCCGCGAACAGCCTAAGTTCGTAGACTACGCGCGTCCTACGTCGCAGTGCCGATTGATTACGGGCTGGGGTGTGGAGTGGGGGAATCCGATGCGCAGCACGGCGGAGGCGACCGCGGCGGCGAGGACCACGGCGGCTTGCGCGACGTGGATCCAGGGTGACTGCTGAGAGCCGTCCGATCGGGTGGGGATGCGCAGTGGCGGTGCCATGTCCGGGACGCCCAGCCCATCGGTCCGCTGCGCCGAGTTCACCGGCCTGCCGTCGACGAGGGTCTGCGCGTCGCCGCGGCGCCACTTTTCCATGGCGTTACCGTCCGCCAGTCGCGCGGCTGACGCCACGACCGACTTCCTTCCTGCTGGTAGGCGCAGACTTCCACGGCACGTGGGTAGCATGGCGGGCGTGGAGCTGCGTCAACTGCGTTACTTCCTCGCGGTGGCCGAGGAGCTGAATTTCGGCCGGGCCGCCGAGCGGCTGCTGATCGCCGGTCCCTCGCTGTCCCAGCAGATCAAGGCGCTCGAACACGATCTCGGGGTCCGGCTGTTCGACCGCGACCGCCGCTCGGTGGCCCTCACCCCGGCCGGCAGCGCCCTGCTCGAGCCGACTCGGGAACTGCTGGAACGGGCCGACGACCTGCAGCGCCGCGCCGCCAGGCTGTCCGGTTCCGAACCGGTCCGGCTCGGCTACGTCAACTGGCTGCCCGCGGACGTGACCTCCACCGCCTCCGCCGTGGCGCGACTGCACCTCGACGCCTGGATCGCGCCCTCCCACGCCCAGGCCGCCCGGGTGGCGGACGGCAGCCTGGACCTGGCGGTGTGCTGGGTGCGCACCCGGGATCTCGACGAGCACGGCCTGCATGCCCGGCTGCTCGGGGCCGACCGGCTCTACGCGGTCGCCACCGGGGTCGACGACGGTGAGGTCCGGGCCGAGGACACCACTGTGCTGCTCGACGACGACACGACCTCGTGGGCGTCCTGGAACCTCTACGCCGGACAATTCGCCCGCGACACCGGGGCCCGCGCGGTGCGCGTCTCCGACGGCGGCATCACCGGTCCGGCCTTCTTCGACCACGTACGCCGCAGCTCCCGCCCCATCGTCAACTCGCCCAAGGGCCAGACCACGCCGCTGCCGCCGGACCTGATGCTCCGTCCGGTCATCGCGCCGCGGCTCTACTGGACCTGGTCCCTGGTCTGGCGCCGCGGCGAGGAGCGTGCGGCGGTCCTGTCCGTGGTGGACGCCCTCACCGACGGGGTCGGCGACCTGGGAATCCACGCGCCGGACGCTTGGCTGCCGGACGGCGACCCGTACAAGCGGTAGCGGTGGGCGTCCGCACCCCGGCGGGCCGGTGCGAGGCCGCGCCTACCAACAGGGAGGGAACAGGTCGTGGCACCGGCCCGAGTGCAGGGCGCACTGTGGTGGTACACCGCCGACCGGCCGGAGTACGGATAGAGAGATGTCCACCATGGAATTCCTCGTCACCATGACCACCCAGGTTCCGGGCGGAACCACGCAGGACGCCGTAGACGAGATCCGCGGGCGGGAGGCCGCCCGCTCCCGCGAACTGGCGGCGCAGGGGAACCTGCTGCGGCTCTGGCGCCCGCCGTTGCAGCCGGGGGAGTGGCGCACGTTCGGGCTCTTCGCGGCCGACGACGGTGAGAACCTCGAGAAGGTCCTGGCCTCCATGCCGCTGCGGGTGTGGCGCAGCGACGAGGTCACGCCGCTCGCGCTGCATCCCAACGACCCGGCGGCGACCGGAAGCTCGGGCGCGGGGTCGGAGTCGGAGTCGGGGTCGGCCCGCGACGCCCAGCTTGAAGCCGCACAGCCGTCCGTGGAGTTCCTGACCACCTTCGAGGTCGAGTTTCCGGAGGGCACCCCCGAGAAGACTGCCGCCGACGCGCTGGCGGGCGAGGCTGACCGTGCGCGCGAACTGGCGGGGCAAGGGCACCTGGAGCGGTTGTGGAAGCTGCCGGCTGATCCGGCAAAGCCGGGTGTGGCACGTGCGTTGGGCCTCTGGCGGGCTCGCGACGCCGCCCACATGCAGGCGATGCTCGACTCCTTGCCGCTGGACGCCTGGATGACCGTGCAGACCACACCTTTGACCCGGCACCCGAGCGACCCGGCGATCACAGCGGTGTAGCGCCGACCATGACCGATTCGCTGAACGCAGCGTGCTGCTACAAAGGTTGAAAGGCCGGGTCTGACCTTGCTGCGATGAGTTTCGGCCGGGCCGTACGTCTGTAGTGGTGAGCGTCGTCGGACGTCGTGCGACGCTGCCCGGCACGAGCCACCACGGAGGACACCATGACGAGCACGCCGAGTGACCCGACCACCGCGCTGCCCGGCCGCCCGCCCATCGTCGAGTTGGCCGCCTGGCAGACCGCCCGTGACGAGCTTCTGCTCCGAGAGAAGGCCCACACCCACGAGGGCGATGCCATCGCCGCGGCCCGCCGCCGGCTGCCGATGGTGGAGCTCGACGGGAAGGTCGAGGTCGTCGGACCCGACGGCCCGGTCCCGTTCCTGGACCTGTTCCAGGGCCGCGAGGAGCTCGTGGTCTACAAGCACATGTGGTACGACGGCGCGCCGCACCAGGGGCAGTGCGAGGGCTGCACCACCACGGCCTGGCACCTGAAGGACGCGCTCTACCTCAACGCCCGCGGCATCTCGTTCGCCATCCTGACCACGGGCCGCTGGGACGAGGTGGCCTCCTACGTCGAGTTCATGGGCTACACCCAGCCCTGGTACTCCGTGCACGGCGTGGAGGCGCCGGTCGGCGGAGAGATGGGTTACCTCGCCTGCTTCCTGCGCGACGGCGACCGGGTGTTCCTCACCTACTCCACGACGGGCCGTGGCAACGAGCCGGTCAACGGGTCGATGGTCCTGCTCGACATGACGCCCTACGGCCGCGGCGAGGCGTGGGAGGACAAGCCCGAGGGCTGGCCTGAGGGCCGCCATTCCTGCTGGTACTGGCGCTCGGACGCGGACGGGAACGCCACCTTCGGCCCGACCGGCCGCCCCGTCCCGCAATGGACCCGCCCCGGCGCGTCCCCCGTGCAGACCCTCGGCCGGCACGGCCACCACCACTGACGCGCCTGCTCTCAAGCCGGCCCACATGCCCGCCAGGCAACTCAATCTCCGCAGTGGCCCGTGCGGCCCACTTCATATCAGACCCCTGGTACTGGTCTGGCGCTCGGGTCGCGCGGGCTCCAGGATGGGGGCGTGCTGCCGGAGGATCTGAGCGAGTCGGAGCGGTTGGTGCGGGCGGCGTTCCGGCGCGGGGCGTGGGTCGACCTGCGCACCGGCGATCCGGATGCGGACCGGCCCGAGGCCGGGGGCGGGTGGCCCGCTGCGCGGGTGGTCCGGGCCGAGGTGCTCTCGGCACTGTTGCTCGGAGCGGAGGAATCAGAGCCCGGGTACTCCGCGGCGATCCGGCTGCGCGGTGCGCGGATCGTGGGCCGGGTGGACGTGATGGGCGCGGCGGTCGCCTACCCGTTCGTCTGCGAGTACTGCCACTTCGCGCAGGAGCTGCGGTTTGTCGAGGCCACGACCAGGACGGTGCGCCTGGTGGCCTGTCACCTGGCCGAGTTCAACGGGACCCGGATGCGCGCCGAGGGCATCGTCAACTTCCAGCGCACGGTGGTCGAGGGGATGGTGCGGCTGGACCGGGCGAAGGTGGTGGGCGAGGTCAGCCTGCGCGGCGCCCGGATCGGCCGCGACGTGACGGGCGTGGCGGTGGCGGCCGAGGGGCTGATCGTCGAGGGACCGCTGGAGTGCAACGACGGGTTCACCGCGCGCGGCTCCGTCCAGCTGCGCGGCGCCCGGATCGGCGGCCTGCTGGACCTGAGCGACGCCGAGCTGAACTGTCCGGGCTCGCGGGCGCTGCGGGCCGGGAACCTGGTCGTGGAGGGGGCGCTCGACTGCACGCGGCTCAGGGCCGAGGGCAAGATCAACTTGACCAACAGCCGGGTCGCGGGCTGGCTGAACCTCCGGGGCGCGTGTCTGCGCAAGCCGGGCGACTACGCGCTCGCGGCCGGCGGGATCGCCGTCGGCGGTGGGCTGTGGTTCGGGGATTCGTTCACCGCAGAGGGGGAGGTGCGCCTGATCGGTGCCCGGGTCGACGGCAACCTCGACCTGACCGGGGCGAGGCTGTCGAATCCGGGCGGGATCGCGCTGAATCTCGACCGGTCCGTGCTCGCCGATCTGGACGGCACCGGACTCGAGGTCTCGGCGGGCACCCTCAGCCTCGTCAATGCCCAGATATCAGGCCAGGTCGGGCTGGCCGGCGCGCGCCTGGATTCCGGTGGCGACCGGCTCGCACTGGCCGGCGACGGCGTCACGATCGGCGGCACCCTGCAGCTGAGCCGGGTGCGGGCCCGGGGCGGGGTGAGCCTGCGGTCCTGCCGGATCGGCGGCCGGATGTTCCTGATGGCCGCCGAGCTGGCCAACCCCGGCGGGATCGCGCTGCGGATGTCCCGCGGCGACATCGTCGCCGACATGTTCTGCGGCGATCTGACCGCGACCGGCAGCGTGAAGCTCAGCGGCGTCCGGATCGGCAGCCACCTGCTCCTCGACCGGGTCCGGCTGGCCGCTCCGGGCGGCGTCGCGCTCAACGCCGAGTCGCTGCAGGCCGCCACCGTGACGCTGCGCCCGCGCGAGCCGATCGAGGGCGTGGTGAACTTCCGGCGCGCCCGACTCGGCCGGCTGCGCGACGACCCGTCCTGCTGGCCGGACCAGCTGATCCTGGACGGATTCGGCTACGACGGGCTGGAACCGCAGCTGCCGGCCCGGGAGCGGCTGCGCTGGCTCGCGCGGGACTCGGAGAGCCACCGGTCCCAGCCCTTCGAGCAGTTGGCGTCCGCCTACGCCGCGATCGGGCAGAGTGGGGACGCGCGGCGGGTGCTGTACGCCAAGGAGCGCCGCGAGCGGGCGGCGAAGTCCGTGCTGGGACGGGTGTGGGGCGTCGTGCAGGACGTCACCGTCGCCTACGGGTACCAGCCCTGGCGGGCGGTGCTGTGGCTGGTCCTGCTGCTGGTCTCCGGAAGCATCCTGTTCGCGCTGCACCCACCGCCGCCGCTGGTGGCGGGCCAGACCCCGCACTTCAACCCGGTCGTCTATACGCTCGACCTGCTGGTGCCGATCGTGGATCTGGGGCAGAAGAACGCGTTCAACCCGGGCGGGGCGCAGCAGTGGTTCTCCTACGTGCTCATCGCCGCGGGCTGGATCCTGGCGACCACGGTCGCACGGGCCGCGGCGCGCACGCTGGGACGTGGGTGAGGTAACGCGTCACGGCTCGCCGGTTCAGGCCGGGGCCTGTGCGGGGTCCCGGCGCAGCCGCTCGCCGTGTGCTGCGGAGAGCCATGCGCACCAGGCGTCGACGCCCTGGCCGGTGCGCGCGCTGGTCTCGAACACCTTCACCTGCGGGTTCACCGCGCGCAGGTTGGTGTAGAACGCGGCGAGGTCGAAGTCCAGGTGCGGCAGCAGGTCGAGCTTGTTGACGAGCACCAGCTCGGTGGACCGGAACATCACCGGATACTTGAGCGGCTTCTCCTCGCCCTCGGTGATCGCGTAGACCATGGCCCTGACATGCTCGCCGACCTGGAACTCGGCGGGGCAGACCAGGTTCCCGACGTTCTCGACGATCACCAGGTCGAGCTCGGCGAGCGGCAGCCGGGGCAGCGCCGACCTGACCATCGGGGCGTCGAGGTGGCACTCGCCGCCGAAGCCGTTGGCGGTGTTGACCAGGCTGACCGCGGCGCCGAGGCCCGCCAGCCGGTCGGCGTCGATGCTGGTCTCGATGTCGCCCTCGACGATGCCGACGCGTAGTTCCCCGCGCAGCCTGCGCAGGGTTTCCCGCAGCAGCGCGGTCTTTCCGGCGCCCGGCGCCGACATCAGGTTGACGACCGTGACCCCGGCCCGGTCGAAGTCCGCCCGGTTCAGCGCCGCGGTGTGGTCGTTCTCGTCGAAGATCCGCTCCAGGACCTGGACGCGTTCGGTGCCGGTCTGGTAGCCGGAGTGGTCGCCGTGCTCGTGATCGAGGCCGTCCGGCTGGTCGTGCTCATGTTCGTGGTCGTGCTCGTGTCCTACGCCGTCGTGCCGGTGGAATCGCCCCATCGTGCTCAGGCCTCCGCCAGTTCCAGAGAGGTGATCAGGAATTCCTCGCCGGCCACGACCTCCACGCTGCTGCCCCCGCAGGAGCCGCAGACGAAGATCGCCTCGGTGAGAACCTGGTCATGGTCGCACCGGGTGCAGTGGATGGCGGCCGGAATACTCTCGATCTCCAGCCGCGAACCGGCCAGCACGGTGTCCTCGCTGACCAGCGACCAGCAGTAGACGAGCGTGTCCGGCACGATCTGGCGCAGCTTCCCGATCCTGAGGTGCACGATCTGTACCTGGCGGCCGGCGGCGTGCTTGCTCACGATGCCGCCGATGGAGTTGCAGATCGAGAGCTCGTGCACAGTGTTCCTTCCTCAAACACAGTGTGTCTCTCCAGTGCGCAGCGTGCCTCCCTCATGACACAGTGTGCCTCCCTCGTGCGCCGGATGCTACACGCGCCCCGGCTAGTGGCGGAGGGTCTACCGGCGGAGGGTCTCCGAGGGCGATTCGCCCCAGCGCTTCTTGTAGAGCACCGCGAAGTTGCTCAGGTGCGAGAAGCCCCAGCGCTCGGCCACCTCGGTCACGGTCACCCCGTCCGACGGCATGACGTCGGTGAGGTCGTCGCGGGCCCGCTCCAGCCTGCGGTCGCGCAGATAGAGCATCGGCGTGCTGCCGAGCTCCTCGCGGAAGCCCTGCTGGATCGCCCGGATGCTCATGTGCACGTTCGCCGCGATGTCGTCCATCGTGATCCGCTCGCGCAGGTGGGCCTCGATGTAGTCGAGCGACTCGCGCACCACCCGCCGGCCCGCCTGCTCCTTCGGCAGCACCAGCTGGGCGTGGTGGTTGGAGGGCTGCACCAGCAGCAGGGTGCTCATCAGCAGCTCCTCCATCGAGCTGATGCCGAGGCCGCGCTGCACCAGCGACTCCGCGTAGAAGACCTCGGTGTGCAGCAGCTGGATCGCGCCGTTCCAGCGCATCGCGGCGTCCGTGGTCAGGTCCATCTCGGGCTCGAAGACGACCGGCCGGGACAGGCTGCCGCCGAGCAGCCGGGTCAGATGCCGGATCATGGCCTCCTGCTCGATCCGGATCACCAGCTGGGGCGAGTCGAAGGCGAACCGCATCGTCAGCCCCATGCCCGGACTGGTGACCACGGCGCGGATCGGGTTGGCCTCGAAGGTGCGGCCCTTGTGCGTGCACACCGCCCCGCCGTTCGTCGGCATGTGCACCGCGTAGTACGAGCCCATCGCCGGCACGGTGAGCGTCGCCGTGATGGCGAGGTCGACATACAGCATGCTGACATTGCGCAGCCGCACTCCGTACAGACTGGCCGCGAACCGCTTCGTGTCGGCGTCGTCGAGCGTCAGCCTGGTCGGCGAGAACGCCCGGCCGATCAGCTCGGCGGCCTCGTGCACGTCCTCGGTGTAGAAGATCTCGTGCCCGACCAGCGCGGGCGGGATGCCGCGCGACCGCACCCGGCGGCGCACCGGGTCGCTGGTGCGCCGCACGTCGATGAAACCCAGCTTGGCGAGCCGGGACATCTCAGCCCTCGCCGCCTTCCGCGGACCTCGCTTTTAGATCGATTTCCCTGCCCATGTAACCCCCCGGCCGGAAACCCTGCGCATCCATTCCAGCAACTGTGCGCAATCGTGATAGTGGATGCGTGAAGACGATAGGCGGCCCGGTCGCCGTGTGTCTACTCTGTGAACTGCGCACGGTGATCGCGATGTCACAGGAGGCTCGCAAGTGGCTGGGACCGATCGGCTCCTCACCCCTTCCCCGACCGACGAACTGCTCGCCCGGTTGGCGGACCCGCAGATCGCCCGAGCCGTCAGCACCCTGCTCGACAACGCCGACGTCCTCGCGTTCCTGGCGGTCGGCCTCGACGGCATCCTCAGCCGGGGCGAGGTGATCGCGGACTCGCTGGCCGACGGGATCTCCGAGCTGCGCGGAGCCGCGGGCGCCGCAGGCCCGCTCGTCGACCCGGGCACCGTCAGGGTCCTGTCCCGGCTGGCCGGCGCCCTGACCGAGGGGCTGGCCGCGGCCGAGGCCCGTCCGTCCGGTCCGGTCGGCGCGCTGGCCCTGCTGCGGGCACTCAAGGACGAGGAGGTCGCGCGCGGCCTCGGGTTCCTCATCCAGGTCGCCAGGGTCCTCGGGCGGCAGATCAGCACACCCTGACGGCCGGCCGGCGGCCGGATCACCGGCGCCGTCCCGGCGCCGTCTCCACGTCACCCCGATTCACGGCGACTCGGCGGGCAATAGAGAGGAGTCCCATGGCGTCCGTGCTCTGGTTCCAGGGCGGCGCGTGCAGCGGCAACACCATGTCCTTCCTGAATGCGGACGAGCCGAACGTGGTCGACCTCATCGTCGACTTCGGCCTGGACCTGGTGTGGCACCCCTCGCTCGGCCTCGAACTGGGCAAGAACGCGCAGAAGCTGTTCTGGGACTGCGCGCGCGGCGACCGTCCGCTGGACATCTTCGTGTTCGAAGGCACCGTGATCGAGGGCCCGAACGGCAGCGGCCGGATGGACATGTTCGCCGACCGCCCGATGAAGGACTGGGTGACCGACCTGGCCGCCCAGGCCCAGATCGTGGTCGCGATCGGCGACTGCGCCTGCTGGGGCGGAATCCCGGCCACCGCGCCGAACCCGTCCGGCTCGACCGGACTGCAGTTCCACAAGCGGGAGAAGGGCGGCTACCTCGGCCCCGACTTTCGCTCGAAGCTGGGCCTGCCGGTGATCAACATCCCCGGCTGTCCCGCGCACCCGGACTGGATCACCCAGATCCTGGTCGCCCTGGCCACCGGCCGGGCCGCCGACATCGCGCTGGACGACCTGCACCGCCCGGAGACCTTCTTCAAGTCCTTCACCCAGACCGGCTGCACCCGGGTGCAGTTCTTCGAGTACAAGCAGCCGGCCACCTCGTTCGGCGAGGGGACCCGCACCGGCTGCCTGTTCTACGAGTTCGGCTGCCGCGGCCCGATGACGCACTCGCCGTGCAACCGGATCCTGTGGAACCGTCAGTCCTCGAAGACGCGCGCGGGCATGCCCTGCATGGGCTGCACCGAGCCGGAGTACCCGTTCTTCGATCTGGCCCCCGGAACCGTGTTCAAGACGCAGAAGGTCAGCGGCATGATCCCGCGCGAGGTCCCCGAGGGCAGCGACCACCTCACGTACATGGCGCACGCCGCCGCCGCCCGGATCGCCGCCCCGCAGTGGTCCAAGGAGGACATGTTCGTGGTCTGAGTCCGCCGATCGCCGCACCCGCCGTCCGCACCGACCGACAGCCCGGAGAGGAGTCGCCATGACCAAGCTCGACCTGTTCGTCAGTCCGCTGGGCCGTGTCGAGGGGGACCTCGACGTGCGGGTCACCATCGAGGACGGCGTCGTCACCTCGGCCTGGACCGAGGCCGCGATGTTCCGCGGCTTCGAGATCATCCTGCGCGGCAAGGACCCGCAGGCCGGGCTCGTGGTGACCCCGCGCATCTGCGGGATCTGCGGCGGCAGCCACCTCTACAAGTCGGCCTACGCGCTGGACACCGCGTGGCGGACCCACGTGCCGCCGAACGCCACGCTGATCCGCAACATCTGCCAGGCAGCCGAGACGATGCAGAGCATCCCGCGGTACTTCTACGCACTGTTCGCGATCGACTTCACCAACAAGAACTACGCCGGCTCGCCCCTCTACGCCGAGGCGGTGCGCCGCTTCGCGCCGTACGTGGGCACCAGCTACCAGCCCGGGGTGCTGTACTCCTCGAAGCCGGTCGAGGTCTACGCGATCTTCGGCGGGCAGTGGCCGCACTCCAGCTTCATGGTCCCCGGCGGAGTGATGTGCGCGCCGACCCTCACCGACGTGACCCGGGCCACCGCGATCCTGGAGCACTGGCGGGACAACTGGCTCGAGCAGCGCTGGCTGGGCGGCTCGGTCGAGCGCTGGCTGGAGAACAAGACCTGGGACGACGTGCTGGCCTGGGTGGACGAGAACGAGTCCCAGCGCGAGAGCGACTGCGGGTTCTTCATCCGCTACTGCATGGACATCGGCCTGGACAAGTACGGCGCCGGGGTCGGCAACTACTTCGCGACCGGCACCTACTTCGAGCCCTCGCTCTACGAACACCCGACGATCGACGGCCGCAACGCCGCCCTGATCGGCCGCTCCGGCATCTACGCCGACGGCCGCTGGCACGAGTTCGACCAGGCCCGGGTCCGCGAGGACGTGACCCACTCGTTCTACGAGGGCACCGGCTCGCTGCACCCCTTCGACGGCGAGACCAAGCCGATCGACCCGGAGCTGGGCCGCAAGCAGGACAAGTACAGCTGGGCGAAGGCGCCGCGCTACGACCTGCCGGGCGTCGGCCACGTGCCGCTGGAGGCCGGACCGCTGGCCCGGCGGATCGCGGCGGGAGGCCCGGGGGCCGCGCCGCACCAGGACGACGACCCGCTGTTCGTGGACCTGATCAACACCATCGGGCCGAGCGTGATGGTCCGTCAGCTGGCCCGGATGCACGAGGCGCCCAAGTACTACAAGTGGGCGCGCGGCTGGCTCGACCAGCTCGACCTGCACGAGAGCTTCTACACCAAGCCGACCGAGCACGCCGAGGGCCGGGGCTTCGGGGCCACCGAGGCGGCCCGCGGCGCGCTGGCCGACTGGATCGTGATCGAGAACAACAAGATCAAGAACTACCAGGTGGTCACCCCGACCGCGTGGAACATCGGCCCGCGCGACGGGGCCGGCACGGTCGGGCCGGTGGAGAAGGCGCTGATCGGCTCGCCGGTCGCCGACCCGCACGACCCGGTGGAGCTCGGCCACGTGGCCCGCAGCTTCGACTCCTGCCTGGTCTGCACGGTGCACGCCTACGACGGCAAGACCGGTCGTGAGTTGAGCAGGTTCGTGATCAACGGGATGGTGTGATTCTCACGAGCGTGGACGGAACCGCGGCGCGGCGGGAGTCCGCCGCCGACCTCGAGGGACCCGGTTGCCGGGTCCTGGTGGTCGGCTGCGGGAATCTGCTGCGCGGCGACGACGGGGTCGGCCCGATCCTGGTGCGCCACCTGTGGGAGCGCGGGGTGCCCGAGGGAGCGCGGCTGGTCGACGGCGGCACCGCCGGGATGGACGTCGCGTTCCAGATGCGCGGCGCCGAGCGGGTCGTGATCATCGACGCCAGCGCCACCGGGGCCGCGCCGGGCACGATCTACCGGGTACCCGGTGCGGAGCTGGGCGAGCTGCCGCCCCTGGAAGGGCTGCACACGCACTCCTTCCGGTGGGACCACGCCATCGCCTTCGCCCGCTGGGCGCTGGGCGAGGCCTGCCCGCAGGACATCACCGTCTTTCTGATCGAGGCCGCCGGCGTCGCCTTCGGCGCGGAGCTGAGCGAGCCGGTGCTCGCCGCGATGGAGGACGTGATCGCCCTGGTCGAGCGCGACTACCTGGCCCCGCTGCGGCCGAGCGAGGACTCCGGCCCGGACGGTCCGCAGGTCGAATTGACCGAGGACGGCTATCTGCGGCTCGACTCCCGGCTCGCCGGGCGCCGGTTCCCCTCGGACGCGGCGGTGGCGCAGGTGCGCGACGGCGAGCTCTGGCTCCTTCCGCTGCGCGGCCCGCAGAGCGGCGGCCTGCTGCTCAAACAGCGCAATCTGGCCGGGGACCGGTCCGCGTTGATCCGCGATGTGCTGCAGGACCGGATACCGGTCGGAACCCACCGGGCGGTCTGGGATGCCGAGCAGGGCGCGCTGCGGATCGAGCTGGAGATCGCAGCGGAGATCGCGCTGGGAACCGATCCGGGGCCGGAGCGGTGATCGCGATGGCGCAGGACCGCGGCGGCCGCGTCCCCGGTGGGCCCGGCGACGACCCGAACGGCCCATTCCCGAACGTCCGGCGCGCCGAGAGTGTGGAAACCGTGGTCGAGTTGGATCGGGGCAGATGGGCGGTGGACGTCGTCGTGGTCTTCCCTGACGGGGTCGTGCGGCACCGGATCGACACCTTCGCGACCAGGGCCCGCGCCGAGATCAGCGCCGGCCTGATCAAGCGGGCCGCCGAACGCGAGTTGGGAGGACCCCTCCATGGCTGACTCGCTGACCGCCGAGGTCCTCGCCGCCGGTCCCGTGCTCGCCGCGCTGCCGACACGTCCGCAGCCCCTCGGTGCGTTCCCGCTCCCGGCCGGCCTCCTGCTCGTGCCGGCCGGTGAAGATACCGAGGCCGCGCGCACGGCGCTGCTGGCGGGCCGGGTGCCCGCGCCCTGGCCGGCTCGGATGCGTGGCCACGAGCTGGCGCTGGCCGGCGATCGCGACGGCGCGCTCGCCGCGTTCGCCGAGGCAGAGACCGACGCCGGATCTGACGTGGTGACCCGCTATAACCGCTTCGTCCTCGATCCGGATGCTGAGGACCGGGACCAGTTGCGCGGCGAACTCGGCGAGCTCGGAGTCTTGGTCGACCTGGTGTCCTTCATGCTGGGGCGCGCCGAGGCGCCGCCCGAACTCGGCTCGGCGGACGCGGAGCTGGCCGCGCTGGTGCTCTCGGCCCAGGCCGCGCATGCGCTGGCCGGCGGCGAGCCGGCCGAGGCGCTGCGGCTGCTCGACCTCGCCGCCCAGACCGCCCGGCCGGCCTCCACCCCGCTGGCCGGGCTCATGTTCGGCGCGGCCGCCGCGGTCGTTCGGGAGACCGACGGACCCGGCGCCGCCGCCGAGCGCCTCGAACAGGCCCTGCTCGCCCTCCAGGGCGCCGACGACCTGCGCATCGGCCGGGCCGAGGTGCATCTGAGCCTGGCCGGGGCGCTGCACGAGCTGGCCGCGCAGCAGCCACACCAGCTGGTCAGAGCCATCCCGCATTACCACGCGGCGCTCCAGCTCGTCACGATGCAGGAGGCCCCGGAGCTGTGGGCCGCCGCGCACGCCGACCTGGCCGCGGCCTACCTCACCATGCCGATGACGCAGGCCTCGGACCAGCTGCGGCTCGGCGTCGCCGTGCAGTCGCTGCGCAGCGCGCTCAAGGTCTACACCCCGCAGACCCATCCCGAGCGCTGGGCCGGCACCCAGCTCAACCTGGCCAACTCGCTGGTCTACACCCCCTCCAAGCACCAGGCCGACAACCTGGTCGAGGCGGTCGAGCTCTACGAGGCGGTGCTGGCGGTGCGCGACCGGGACACCGACCCGGTCGCCCGGGCCCGGGTGCTGGCCAACCAGGGCAACGTGCTGGCCCACCTCGGCCTGTTCGACCACGCCAAGGCCAAGCTCTACGAGGCCCGCTACGTCTTCGAGGAGTTCGCCGACGACGAGTCGGTACGCGCGGTACGCGGCGTGCTCGACGAGATCGCCCGCCAGCAGGCCCTGAGCAGGAACCGGGATCAGGACAAGGACGGGGACGCGCCGTGACGAGTGCTGTGCCGACTGCGGAGCCCAGTGCTGTGCCGACTGCGGAGCCGACCGCCGAGCCGACCTTCGAGCAGCTCGCCCGGCGGGTCGACGACGCGGTCCGCGCGGTCGGCGGGCTCGACGGCCCGGCCCGGACGGTCGCCGAGGAGCTCAAGGCCGCGGTGGAGGCCGTGCACCGGGCCGGGCTGGTGACGATCGTCCGGCGGATGCGGACCGACGAGGCGACCCGCGAGCTGCTGTTCGAGCTCGTCGACGACCCGGTGGTGCACCTGCTGCTCTCCCTGCACGGGATCATCCGGCCCGATCCGCTGACCGTGGCGAACCGGGTGCTGGTGGACATCCGCCCGCAGCTGCAGTCGCATGGCGGCGACGTGACCCTGGTCCGGATCGAGGACTCGGTGGCCTACGTCCGGCTGGAGGGCGCCTGCAACGGCTGCTCCATGTCCTCGGTGACCCTGCGCAACCTCGTCGAGGAGGCGCTCGTCGAGGGCGTCGCCTCGGTCACCGCGGTCGAGGTGCTGCCCAACGAGCCGTCGCCCGCGCTGATCCCGCTCGAGTCCCTGTGGGTGCGTCCCGGCACCGCCGCCGACTCCTGGGTCGAGGCCGCCCCGGTCGAGGCGATCACGGTGGACGCGATCAGCCCGCTGTGCCTGACCACCGGCTCGGGGCGGGCGGTGGACGTGATCGTGGTGAACCTCGGGCAGCGGCTGACCGCGTATCAGAACGCGTGCGCCCACGAGGGCATGCCGCTGGACAACGCCTTGCTGGACTTCGACAACGACACGCTCACCTGCCCGTGGCACGGGTTCTGCTACGACGCGCTGTCCGGGGAGTGCCTCAGTGCCCCGGGCGCGCAGCTGCAGCAGCTTCCCCTGCGCATCGACGCCGGCCAGGTCTGGATCAGGGTCGGGATGTGAGCGCCATGTTGAGAGTGAGCATCGGGCCCAGGGCGAGAAGCGGCCCCGGGCAGCCGACGGTCGACCTCACCGGCGGCTGGGCGCCGCGCACCTGGCTCGGCGCCCCGGCCCCGGGCGGCCTCGCCCTTCCGGCCGCGAACCCGACGATGGCCTGGATGTACTCTCCGCGCGGGGTGTTCCTCGACGACGAGCAGCTCGTGGTCGCGGACTCCGGCAACCATCGGGTCCTGATCTGGCACGGCGTCCCGGAGTACGACGAGCGGCCCGCCGACGTGGTGCTCGGCCAGCGCGACGGCATCACCGAGGGCCGGGCCGCCGCCGGACGCGGACCGGAGCGCGGGATGAACCTGCCCACCGGGGTGCTGGTGCACGACGGACGCCTGATCGTCGCCGACGCCTGGCACCACCGCATCCTGGTGTGGAACGAGGTGCCCTGCGGCAGCGACCGGGCCCCGGACCTGATCCTCGGTCAGCCGGACCCGTACTCGGTCGCACCGAACCGGGGCAGCCGCGACGAGGGCGCGCAGTGCTCGGCGGACTCGCTGTACTGGCCGTTCGGGATCGCCGTCGCGGGCGGCCGGTTCTGGGTGGCCGACACCGGCAACCGGCGCGTCCTGGGCTGGGACGGCGGGCTGCCCGAGGCCGACCGGCCCGCCGACGTGGTGCTCGGCCAGCCCGATCCGGGGCAGCGCAGCGAGAACCGCGGCCGCGGGGTCGGGCCCGACAGCTTCCGCTGGCCGCACGCCGTCGCCGGAACCGACGAACTGCTACTGGTCGCGGACGCCGGCGACCACCGGGTGCTGGGCTGGCGGCCACAGCCGACGGCCGACGCCGGGGCGGATCTGCTGCTGGGCCAGCCGGATTTCGGCTCGGCCGGCGAGTGGCCCTACGGCCCGCAGCGCGGCGACCGGTTCCGCTTCCCGTACGCCGTCGCGCTCGACGGCGACCGCCTCGCCGTGGCCGACACGGCCGACAACCGGATCCTGCTGTGGGACCGGGTGCCCGGCGACGGCCGACCGGCCGACCACGTCCTGGCCCAGCCGACCTTCGCGGACAACGGGGAGAACCGCTGGACCGGCGTGCAGCACGACACGCTGTGCTGGCCCTACGGCCTCAGCCTGCACGGCGACCGGCTCGCGGTGGCCGACTCCGGTAACAACCGGGTGATGATCTGGGGACGGCAGTGATGAGCACACAGGTCGTGGTCGAACGCCGCCGGTTCACCGTGACCGGTGTGGTGCAGGGCGTCGGCTTCCGCCCCTTCGTCTACCGGGTGGCCACCCAGCTCGGGCTGGTCGGGCTGGTCGGCAACGACTGCTCGGCGGTGTTCCTCGAGGTCCAGGGCCCGACGGCGGCGGTGGAGGAGTTCGCCCAGCGCCTGATAGCCGACGCCCCCGCGCTGGCCGACATCGCCGCGGTCCAGGCCGAGGCGATCGCGCCGGCGGACGAGGAGACCTTCCGGATCGTGCCGAGCCGCGACGGCGAGGGCGCCCGAACGCCGATCCCGCCGGACGTCGCGGTCTGCGCGGACTGCGTCGGGGAGCTGTTCGACCCGGCCGACCGCCGCTACCGGCACCCGTTCATCACCTGCACCAACTGCGGGCCCCGGTTCACGATCATCCGCGCGCTGCCCTACGACCGTCCGGCCACCACGATGGCCGACTTCCCGATGTGCGAGCGCTGCGCCGCGCAGTACCGCGACCCGGCGGACCGCCGCTTCCACGCGCAGCCCGTCGCCTGCCCGGACTGCGGGCCGACCCTCTGGTTCGAGACCGCGCCCGGCGCGGCGCTGATCGCCGGGTCGGACGCGGCGCTCGCGGCGGCGCAGTACGCGCTGGCCGCCGGGAAGGTCCTCGCCGTCAAGGGGATCGGCGGCTACCACCTGGCCTGTGCGGTCGACCGGGAGGACGCGGTCGCGTCGCTGCGGGCCCGCAAGTTCCGGGACGGCAAGCCCTTCGCGGTCATGGCGCGCGACCTGACCGTGGCGCGCCGGCTCGCCCGGATCGACGCGGACGAGGAGGCGGTGCTGACCTCCCCGGCCCGGCCGGTGGTGCTGCTGGCGCGGCGCGACGGAGCGGCGGTGGCCGACGGGGTCGCGCCGGGCAGTCCGTGGCTCGGGGTGATGCTGCCCTACTCGCCGCTGCACCACCTGCTGTTCGCACCGGTCCCCGGTTCGGACGCCCCGGTTCCGGATGCCCTCGTGCTCACCAGCGCCAACCTGTCCGACGAGCCGATCTGCTACACCGACGGCGACGCGGCGCGGCGGCTGCCTGTGCTGGCCGACGCGGTGCTCAACCACGACCGGCCCATCCACGTGCCCTGCGACGACTCGGTGGTCCGGGTGGTGGACGGGCGCGAGCTGCCGATCCGCCGCTCCCGCGGCTACGCCCCGCTGCCGGTCGACCTCGGCCGGGCCGCGCCCGCGGTGCTGGCGGTCGGCGGGGAGCTGAAGAACACCTTCTGCCTGACCGACGGCGGCCGGGCGTACTGCTCGGCGCACCTCGGGGACATGGGCGCGTTGGAGACGCTGCTGGCCTTCGAGCGCTCCGTCGCCCAGCTCTCCGGAATGCAGACCGCCGCTCCGCAGCGGATCGCCGCCGACTTGCACCCCGGCTACCGCACCCGGGCCTGGGCCGAACGCACCGCCGGGGACCGGCCGCTGGACCTGATCCAGCATCACCACGCCCACGTCGTCTCGCTGCTGGCCGAACACGGCAGGCTCGGCGAACCGATCGTCGGGGTCGCGTTCGACGGCACCGGCTACGGGACCGACGGCGCGATCTGGGGCGGGGAGCTGCTGCTGCTCGGCGAGCAGTCCCAGCGCTTCACCCGGGTCGGCCACCTGGCCCCGGTCCCGCTGCCCGGCGGAGACGCGGCCGTGCGCAACCCGTGGCGGATGGCGCTCTCCCACCTGGACGCCGCGGGCGTCGAGTGGGCCGCCGACCTGCCGCCCGCGTGCGTCGGCACCGCCGCCGAACTGCGCGCGCTGCGCTCCCAGCTGGACTCCGGCTTCGGCTGCGTGCCGTGCACCAGCATGGGCCGGCTCTTCGACGTGGTGGCCTCGCTGCTCGGGGTCCGGCACCGGATCGACTACGAGGGGCAGGCCGCGATCGAGCTCGAGGTGCTCGCGGCCTCCGCCGCCCTGCACGAGGCGCCGCCGCTGCGCTTCGACCTCGACGAGGACGGCGTCCTGGACGCCGCCCCGCTGATCACCGGACTGGTCGCCGGCCTGCGTTCGGGCACCCCGCGTGCGCTGCTGGCGGCAGCGTTCCACGTGGCCGTGGCGGACGCGGTCGCCGAGGCGGCGGCCGTGATCGGCGACCGGCACGGGGTGCGGGTGGCCGGCCTGACCGGCGGGGTGTTCCAGAACGTGCTGCTGCTGCGGCTGTGCCGCCGGCGGCTCCAGGACGGGGGCTTCGAGGTGCTGACCCACCGGGTGGTCCCGCCCAACGACGGCGGCCTGGCCCTCGGCCAGGCGGCGGTCTCGGTACTGCGCGCGATCGATGAGGAGAGCTGACATGTGTTTGGGCATCCCGGGCCGGATCGTCGAGATCTGGGACGAGGAGAGCGGGGCCCGGATGGCCCGTGTCGACTTCGCCGGCGAGGCGCGCCGGGTCTGCCTGGCCTACCTGCCCGACCTGGGCGTGGGCGACTACACCATCGCGCACGCCGGATTCGCGCTGACCAGGATCGACGAGGCGTCCGCGCTGGCGACTCTAGCCACCATGGCCGACTACGGCGTGCTCGGGCTGGACGCCCGGATCGGACCGGGCGCCCGAATAATGCAGGAGACTGAGATAATGCAGGACGCTGAGATACCGGCCGCAGGAGGTTCCCGATGACGGCACTGGTCACCGCCCCGGCGATCGACAGCGGGCTCGGCGAGGAATTGTCCGCCGACCTCGCCGCCGCCGCCCTCGTGCTCGCCCGCCGGTTCGCCGCCGGGGCCACGCTGTGGTGCCTGGCCCCGGCCTGGGAGCCGCACGCGCACCACGTCGCGGTCGAGTTCGTGCACCCGGTGATCGTCGGCAAGCGGGCGCTGCCCGCGGTCGCGGTGACCGGGCCGGACCCGGTCGCCGCGCTGCGGGTCTCGGCGGAGCCCGACGACATCGTGCTCGCCGTCGCCGCGGCCGACGACCCCGCCGTGCGCTCGGTGATGCGCCGCGCCCCGGCCTGGGGCCTGACGACGCTGTGGATCGGCGGCGGCGCGCGTCCCGACCCGGGCGCGGCCGACCACGTGCTCTGGCTGGACGACCCGGACCCCCGGCTGCCGGCCACCGGCGGCTTCGTCCTGCTCTACCACCTGCTGTGGGAACTGACCCACGTCTGCTTCGAGCACCCCGGCCTGCTGACCCCGGCCGCCTCCGACTGCGCCGACCTGGTGTGCGTGACCTGCAGGGACGAGGGCAGGCTGGGCGAGGTGATCGTGCGACGCCCCGACGGGCACGCCGCGGTCCGCACCGCGCAGGGCGAGGAGCTGGTGGCGACCATGCTCGTCGACCCGGTCGAGCCCGGCGATCTGGTGCTGGTGCACGCCGGGACGGCGATCAGCAAGCTGACGGACGAGGCCCGGCCGTGAACGAGGCAGCCGTGAACGAGGCAGCGACGCAGAAACCGACGGCCGAGGCGACCGGCTTCCTCTACCCCTTCCTGGACGCCGAGGAGCGGGACCAGGACTCGCTGCTCGCCGACCTCGCCGCGTCCGCGCGGGCCAAGGCGCGGGAGAGCGCGGCGCTGCGGCGCAGCACCCTGGAGGACTGCGCGGGGCTGGTCGCCACTGCGGCCGGGGAACTGGCGCGCCGGCTGGCCGCCGGCGGGCGGATCTTCACCTTCGGCAACGGCGGCAGCTCGACCGACGCCGCCACCCTGGCCGCCCTGTTCGCCCGGCCGCCGCTGGGCCGCCCGCTGCCCGCCTGGTCGCTGACCGCCGACCAGGCGGTGCTCACCGCGCTGGGTAACGACCTCGGCTTCGAGCTGGTGTTCGCCCGGCAGCTGATCGCGCACGGCCGGAACACCGACATCGCGATCGCGATGTCCACCAGCGGCAGCTCCAAGGACCTGACCGCCGCGTTCCGCGAGGCCCGCAAGCGCGGCATGTACACCGTGGGCTTCTCCGGCTACGACGGCGGCGAGTTCGCCGAAAGCCGGGACGTGGACGTGTGCTTCGTGGTGCGCTCGCAGAGCGTGCACCGCATCCAGGAGGCGCAGGCGCTGCTGGGCTACGAGCTGTGGGCCGCGGTGCACGAACGCCTGGGCGAGCAGGGAGAGTACTGATGAGCACCGGGTATGACACCGCCGGCCACAGCACGGCTGAACACAACACCGCCGAACACAACACCGCCGAGCACGACTCCCGTCGGCTCACCTCCGGGCCGAGCTTCGCCGAGGGCGAGGTGATCGAGCGGATCGAGGCCTTCCGCAAGCGCCGGCCGCGGCTGCTCGAGGAGATCGTCACGCTGGCGCACGGCGCCGGCGGGAAGTCCTCGGCGGCCCTGGTGGACTCGGTCTTCGTCGAGGCCTTCCGCAACGAGCAGCTCGAGGCGCTCGGCGACGGCGCGGTGCTCGCGCTGCCCGGCGGGCAGCGGCTGGCGTTCAGCACCGACTCCTTCGTCGTGCAGCCGCTGCGCTTCCCCGGCGGCTCGATCGGCGACCTCGCGGTGCACGGCACGGTCAACGACCTGGCGATGGCGGGCGCGGTGCCGTCCTGGATCTCGGCCGCCTTCGTGCTCGAAGAGGGCTTTCCGATCGCGGAGTTGCGCGGGATCGTCGCCGACATGGCGCGGGCCGCGGCGGCGGCCGGGGTGCAGATCGTCACCGGGGACACCAAGGTGGTGCCCGCCGGGGCCGCGGACGGGCTGTTCATCACGACCGCCGGGGTCGGGCTGATCCCGGAAGGGCGCGCGTTCTCCGCCGCCGCGGTGCGTCCGGGCGACCGGATCGTGCTGTCCGGGACGATGGGCGACCACGGGATGGCCGTGATGCTGGCCCGCGGCAACCTCGCGATCGAGGCCGACATCCGCTCGGACACGGCGGCGGTGGGCAACCTGATGGAGACGATGCTGGCCGCCGCTCCGTCGACCCGCTGGCTGCGCGACCCGACCCGCGGCGGCGTCGGCACCGTCTGCAACGAGCTGGCCCAGGCCTGCGGGCTCTGCGTGGTCCTCGACGAGCCGAGCCTCCCCGTCCGGCCGATGGTCAACGGGGCCTGCGAACTGCTCGGCATCGACCCGCTCTACGTCGCCAACGAGGGCAAGTTCCTCGCCGTGCTCGCCCCCGAGGAGACCGACGCGGCCCTGGCCGCCCTGCGCGGACACCCGCTCGGCGCCGAGGCGGCGGTGATCGGCGAGATCGCCGAGCAGCCGGCCGACACCGTCGTGCTGCGCACCGCCTTCGGCGGCACCCGGATCGTGGACATGCTGGTCGGCGACCCGCTGCCGCGCATCTGCTGACGCCGCCCCGTGCCGAATAGAGAGCTGTGCCGAGCAGGGAGGAGAAACGCCATGTGCCTGGGCATACCGGGACAGGTAGTCGAGATCGTCGATGCGGAGAACTGCCTGGCCAAGGTCGAGGTCAGCGGAGTCCGCCGGATCATCAGCCTGCGCCTGCTGGAGCGGGAGCTGCCGGAGCCGCAGGACTGGGTGCTCGTCCACGTCGGCTTCGCGATGGCGCGGATCGACGAGGCCGAGGCGCTGCTGACCCTGGCGGCGGTACGGCAGCTGGGGGAGGCGTACCAGGCCGAGATCGAGGCCTTCGACGGCACCTCCATCCTCTGAGAGGAAGAACCATGCGATTCGTCGACGAGTTCCGCGACCCGGCCGCCGCCCGGCTGCTGCTGGCCGCCATCCGGGACCTGGCCGGTTCCGAGCACCACAAGTTCATGGAGGTCTGCGGGGGGCACACGCACACCATCTACCGGCACGGGATCGAGCACCTGCTGCCGGACAACGTGGAGCTGGTGCACGGGCCGGGCTGCCCCGTGTGCGTCATCCCGATGGGCCGGGTCGACGACGCGATGTGGCTGGCCGGGCAGCCGGACGTGATCTTCACCTGCTTCGGCGACATGATGCGGGTGCCCGGCACCGACGGCAGCCTGCTGGAGGCCAAGGCCCGCGGCGCGGACGTGCGCTTCGTCTACTCCCCGCTGGACGCGCTGCGGATCGCCGTGGAGAACCCCGGCAAGCGGGTGGTCTTCTTCGCGCTCGGCTTCGAGACCACGGCCCCGTCCACCGCGGTGACCCTGGTGCGCGCCCGCGAGCTCGGCCTGTCCAACTTCAGCGTGTTCTGCAACCACGTGACCATCGTGCCGCCGCTCAAGGCGATCCTGGAGTCGCCGGATCTGCGGCTGTCCGGGTTCCTCGGCCCGGGACACGTCTCGACCGTGGTCGGCAACCGGCCGTACCGCTTCGTGCCGGAGGTCTACGGCAAGCCGATCGTGGTGGCCGGGTTCGAGCCCCTGGACATCCTGGCCTCGGTGGCGATGCTGCTGCGGCAGATCCGCGAGGGCCGCTGCGAGGTGGAGAACCAGTACTCCCGGGTGGTGCGCGACGAGGGCAACCCGGCCGCGCTCGCGCTGATGGGCCGGGTCTTCGAGCTGCGGCCGCACTTCGAGTGGCGCGGCCTCGGCTTCATCTCGCAGAGCGCGCTGAGGCTGAACGAGGACTACGCGGACTTCGACGCCGAGCGGATCTTCGCGATGCCCGGGGTGCGGGTCGCGGACCCGAAGGCGTGCCAGTGCGGCGAGGTGCTCAAGGGCGTGCTCAAGCCCTGGGAGTGCAAGGTCTTCGGCACCGCGTGCACGCCGGAGACGCCGATCGGGACCTGCATGGTGTCCCCGGAGGGCGCCTGCGCCGCGTACTACAACTTCGGCCGGATGCACCGGGACGCGGCCCGGCTGGTCGGACAGGCGCCGGGGGCCCGGTGACGCGCGAGGTTCCGGCCGCCGTGGTGGAGGCCGCTTCGGACACCGCGGTGGACGCCGCCGGCGCCCGGATGTTCGCCCGCTACGCCTACGCGCCCAACCGGCTCGGCTACTGCGGCCCGCCGGAGCCGGGCACGCTGGCGCGGGTGGCCGCCATGGCCCCCGCCGCGAACGGGGCCGCGGCGGACGGCGCCGGCCGCGACGTGCGCGCGATGGCCCGGCGGTTCTCCGGGGCCTGGCCCTACCTGCGGGTGCTGGCCGAGCTGACCGGGATCGCGGATCCGCTGGACCGGCGCCTCGTCGAGTCCTACTGGCTCGGCGGCGGGGTGGGCGCCGCGATCGACTCGCGCGCCTTCGGCCGGCGCCTGCTCTCCCTCATCGGCCCGCAGGCCGGCAGCTACTGGACGCACCTGACCCCGGAGCTGCTCGACGAGGCGGCGGCAGACCACTGCTTCCACGTGTTCGGGGTGTACCCATGGACGCGGCTGCTCGGCACCGGACCCGGACCCGGAGCCGAGCAGCCGTTATATGTGCTGGACAGCTGCCGTATCCGCTGGGGGACGGTGCTGTCCCGCGACGGCGACGAGATCGAGGTCTCGACCCGGCACCTGAGCTGGGACGGGGCCGTGCTCGGGCTGGGCGAGCCGTCGATCGACCGGATCCGGGTCTCGGTGGACGGCCTGGAATTCCTGCCGGACGTGGACTTCGGCGACCGGGTGGCCCTGCACTGGGACTGGCTGACCGACCGGCTGCGCCCGGACCAGGCCAGGGCGCTGGAGGCGAGCACGCTGCGCCAGCTCGCCGCGACCAACCGGCGGCTGGCGAGGGCGGCGCGATGAGCCGTCCGCAGATCGCCCAGGCGGACGGGCAGATCGGCTTCCACTGGGTCTCGGCCGCCGGGGTACCGGTCGGCCTGCCCGAACTAGTGCCCCACGACGAGGAGCCCGACCGCTTGGTGGCGACCCATCTCGAGGCGCTGGACGACGCGATGGTCATCGCGGCCGGCCGGTTCGGCGAGCTGCTCGGCGGCGGACGTCGCCCCGCGAACGACGAGGAGCGCGACGGGCTGCGCGCACTGCACCGCGCACTGGACCGGCTCTGCCACGAGTACGCCCTCGCACTCGGCCTGACCGGGCTCGCCGCCGAGGTGCGCGCCGGGCAGATCATCGGTACGGCGGCGCTGTTCGGCATTCTCGCGCGGCAGCCGCTGGGCCTGCTCGGACCGGCGCCGTTCGACGGCGAACTGGACGCGCCGTCGCCGGGCGTCGTCGGCGGCTTCGGCGAGATGCACCAGGTCGACCCGGGGCAGCCGTGGCGGGGCGGGCGCTGGATCGTGCGGACCGAGGCGGGCGGCAGGCTTCCGGCGACGCTGTCGATGCTGCTGTTCGACAGCTCCGGGGTGAACAAGGAGGCTGCGCTGGAGGAGCACCGGGAGGCGCTGCGGTCGGTGATCGCGGGGGCGCGGACCGGGCAGGCCGACCAGCTCGCGGCGGCCTGCGCGCTCGACTGGCTGCTCTACGACTGGCTGATGGCGCACCGGGACGGCCCGGACAGCGCCGCGATCGAGATCCCCACTGGCCGGGAGCACGATGCCGCCCTGATCGTGGAGTCCGCCGCGGCCTCGGTGGCCGCCCGCGCGACCGTCGACCCGGGCCTGCTCGACCTGCCGCGGTAGGCAAGCAGACACAGGGCCCTTGCACAGTTACTGCGCCCTTGCACGGCCGCAGCGCCGTCGGGCGCTTCAGTACTCGGCCGCGCCCGTGGACTCGCGTACGACGAGTTCGGGCTCGAAGACGACCTGCCGGTGCTGGTGCGCCGCGGAGTGCTCCACCTCGTCGAGCAACAGGTCCATCGCCGTGCGGCCCAGCTGGAACGGCGGCTGGCGCACCGAGGTCAGCGGTACCGCGGCCGCGGCGGCGAACTCGATGTCGTCGTAGCCGACGATCGCCAGGTCCCCCGGCACGTTCAGGCGCCGGCGGGTCATCTCCTGCAGCGCGCCGAGGGCGAGCAGGTCGTTCGCGCAGAAGATCGCGGTCGGCCGTTCGCCCGCCGGGCGCTGCGCGATCCGCTCGCCGGCGGCCCGCCCGGCGGTCGCGGTCAGCGCCGGGGTCTCGATCAGGGTGATCGCCCGGGGCGGCAGGCCGGCGGCCTGCACGGCGGCCCGCGCCCCGGCCAGCCGCTCGGCGACCTGGCGGATGGACAGCGGCCCGCCCACGAAGCCGAGGCGCCGGTGCCCGAGGGCGATCAGGTGCGCCACCGCGAGCTCGCCGCCGACCCGGTCGTCCACCGAGACCGAGCAGCGCCTCGGGCCGGAACCGCGGTCCACCAGCACGACGCAGGTGCCGGTGCGCCGGATCGAGTCGATCGCCGGGGTGCGGTTGCCGACCGGGGTGATCAGCACCCCGAAGGCCCGCTGCTCCTGCAGCAGGCTGAGGTGGTGCTCCTCCCGCGCCGCGTCGTCGTCGCTGTTGCACAGCACGACGGTCAGGCCCGCCGCGGCGGCCGCCGCCTCGGCGCCCGCAGCGAGGTCGGTGAAGAAGGGGTTGCGTACGTCCAGCACCACCAGGCCGACGGTGCGGCTGCGTCCGGCGCGCAACTGGCGTGCCGCCTCGTTGCGCACGAAGCCGAGCTCCTCGATGGCGGCCATCACCCGGTCGCGGGTGGTCGGGGCCACCCGCTCGGGGCGGTTGAGCACGTTGGACACGGTGCCGATCGACACCCCGGCGCGCGCGGCGACGTCGACGACGCTGACCGTACCGCCCGCCACGGGGCTCCCTCCCGAGCTCTCAATTTAAATCGTATCAATCGGCATGGTACCGCACCGTACCCGCAGCACCAGGGGAAGTTGCTGGCTGTGAGCACGAGTTCCAACGGTGACAGGGCGGTAAAGAACCCTTGACACCCCCTCGGCGGCCGCATTACTTTGCGTGCAGGCGCTGAAAGGTTTCATGCGACTGCTCGCCGACTGCGGAGGCCGAAGATGCCCGAGATCCAGACCGGGGCCGGGGGAGTCCCCCGGCTCGTGATCGAGGGGGCGACCAAGCGCTTCGGCGCGGTCCGCGCCCTGGAGGACGGGTCGGTCACCCTGTACCCCGGCGAGGCGCATGCACTGCTCGGCGAGAACGGGGCCGGCAAGTCTACGCTGGTGAAGATCCTCGGCGGGGTGTACCGCCCGGACGGCGGCAGCCTGCTGATCGACGGGAACCCGGTGGCGTTCAACGGCCCGGCGGCCGCGCGCGAGGCCGGGATCTCGATCATCTACCAGGAGCCCTCGCTCTTCCCCGACCTGACCGTCGCGGAGAACCTCTTCATGGGCCGCCAGCCGCTCGGGCGGGCCCGGCGGATCGACCGGGCCGCGATGCAGCAGGCCGCGGCGGAGATCTTCGCCCAGCTCGGCGTCGAGCTCGACCCGCGCCGCCCGGCCCGCGGCCTTTCGGTGGCCGACCAGCAGCTCGTGGAGATCGCCAAGGCCCTGAGCCTGAACGCCGGGGTCCTGGTGATGGACGAGCCGACGGCGGCGCTGACGACGGTCGAGGCGGACCGCCTGTTCGAGGTGATCCGCACCCTTCGGGCGCGTGACGCCGCCGTGCTGTTCATCTCGCACCGCCTCGAAGAGGTCTTCGCCAACTGCCAGCGGGTGACGGTGATGCGCGACGGGCGGTTCGTGACGACCGCCCCGATCGAGGAGGTCACCGTCGACGACGTGATCCGCTCGATGGTCGGCCGCGAGCTGTCCGCCCTGTTCCCGAAGACCGAAACCGCCCCGGGCGAGGTCGTCCTGGAGGTCGACGGGCTCGGCAGCGAGGGAGAGTTCGAAGACGTCTCGTTCACCGTGCGCGCCGGGGAGATCGTGGCCCTGGCCGGGCTGGTCGGCGCCGGACGCAGCGAGGTGGCCCGCGCGGTGTTCGGTGTGGACCGGCGCAGCGCGGGCACGGTGCGGCTGGCCGGCGTCGAGCTGCCGAACGGCGATCCGCTCGCGGCGATGGCCGCCGGGATGGCGCTGGTCCCCGAGGACCGCCGCCAGCAGGGGCTGGTCATGGAGATGGGCGTCGACCAGAACACCGCGCTCGCCTCGCTGGCCCGGCTGCGCCGCCGGGGCCTGATCCGCCGGGCGGACGAGGCCGCGCTGGCCGCGGACTGGGCGGGGCGGCTCCAGGTGAAGTACGGGCGGCTGCGCGACCCGGCCGCCACCCTCTCCGGCGGCAACCAGCAGAAGGTCGTGCTCGGCAAGTGGCTCGCCCGCGCGCCCAAGCTGCTGATCATCGACGAGCCCACCCGCGGCATCGACGTCGGCACGAAGGCCGAGGTGCACCGGATCCTGGACGGCCTCGTCGCGCAGGGCACCGCGGTGCTGATGATCTCCTCGGAGCTGCCGGAGGTGCTGGCGATGGCCGACCGGGTGATCGTGCTGCGCGAGGGGCGGGTCACCGCCGAGTTCGCGCGCGCCGAGGCGGACGAGAACTCCGTGATGCGCGCCGCGACCGGACAGCTCTCGGGAGCGGCTGCATGAGCGTGCAGACACAGGCCGGGCCGCCCGTCGGCGGTGCGCAAGCGAGTCGTCTCATGGGGCTGCTACGCGCCCGCGAGGCCGGGATCGCGCTGCTGATCGTGCTCGTCGTCGCCATCACCGGCCTGAACAACCACGCGTTCCTGGACGCGCAGAGCCTCCAGCAGCTGCTCACCGGCGCGGCGCTGATCGCCCTGCTCGGCGTCGGCGAGACGCTGGTGCTGGTGACCCGGAACGTGGACCTGTCGGTCGGCTCGGTGGTCGGGCTGTCCGCGTACGTCGTGGGCGACCTGTTCAAGAACGAGCACATCCCGGTGTGGTCCGGCTTCGCGCTCGGCATCCTGCTCGGCGCGGTCGTCGGGGCGCTCAACGGCCTGATCGTCACGGTCCTGAGAGTGCCGAGCCTGGTGATCACGCTCGCCATGCTCTACATCATCCGCGGCGTCGACAGCATGATCGTCAACGGGCACACCATCGACCCCTCGGCGATCCCGTCGGCGTTCACGGCGGTCGGATACCGCACGATCCTCGGCGTGCCCTGGCTCGCGGTCATCGTGGCCGTGGTCGTCGCGATCGCCGGGTACGCGATGCGCTCCTTCCGCTCCAGCCGCGAGCTGTACGCGATCGGGTCCAACCCGGACGCGGCGGGGCTGGCCGGGGTGCCGATCGGCCGGCGGGTGTTCACCGCCTTCGTGCTCAGCGGCGCGCTGGCGGGCCTGGCCGGGACGCTGTTCCTGGCCCTGCACGCGCAGGTCGACAACAGCGGCGGCTCCGGGTACGAGCTCACCGTGATCTCCGCGGTCGTCGTCGGCGGCGTGGCGATCTTCGGGGGCAGCGGGACCGTCGTCGGCGCGGCGCTCGGCGCGCTGCTGCTCAACACCATCAGCCAGGCGCTGGTCGCCTCGCGGGTCTCGGCGTTCTGGAACGAGGCGATCGCCGGGGCGCTGCTGCTGGCCGCCATCGGCTTCGACCGCTGGCTCTCGCTGCGGGTGACGCGCAGCCTCACCTCCGCCCGAGGAGCGCACCGTGACGTCTGATCTCGCCGCGACGTCGGTCGACGTGGACCGGCCCGACGGTGCCCCGCCCGCGGGCCGGCGGCCGGGCTGGCGCGCGGCGGTGCGCTGGGAGTCGGGCCTGGTGCTCGTCCTGGTGGCCGTGCTGCTGTTCGGCTCGGCCGAGTCCTCGACCTTCCTGAGCCCGAGCACCTTCTTCTATCTGGGCACGAACACCGGCTATGTCGCGATCATGGCGCTGCCGCTGATGTTCATCGTGATGACCGGCGAGATCGACCTGTCGGTGGCCTCGATGCTGGGCCTGTCCGGCGCCACCGTCGGCTTCCTGTGGCACCACGGCTGGCCGATCTGGCCCGCGTTCGCGGTCGCGCTGATCGTCGGGGCGCTGGGCGGGGCGCTGAACGGGGTGCTGGTCGCCAAGGCCGGGCTGCCCTCGATCGCGGTCACCATCGGGACCCTGACGCTGTTCCGCGGCCTGGCCGAGATCCTGCTCGGCTCGCTGACGGTGCCCGCGCCCGGGGACCGGCTGCTGCCGGCCTCGCTCACGAAGATCGGGGTGGTGCCGGTACCCGGGACGCAGCTGTCGTACTCGATGCTGATCTTCCTGGTACTGGCGGTCGGGTTCGGCGTCGTCCTGCACCGCACGCCGCTGGGCCGCTCGCTGGTCGCGATCGGCCTGCAGCCGGAGGCGGCCCGGTTCGTCGGCATCAGGGTCAACCGGATCAAGCTGCGCCTCTACATCCTGTCCGGCGTGCTGTGCGCCTTCGCCGGAATCCTGCTGACCCTGCAGAACGCCTCGGTGAGCTACAACGCCGGGACCGGCCTGGAACTCAACGTGATCGCGATCGTCCTGTTCGGCGGCGTGTCGATCTTCGGCGGACGCGGGACGATCCCCGGCGTCGTGCTGGCGGTCGCGATCGTCGGCGCCCTGCAGATGGCGCTGACCCAGATGAACGTGGACCCCAACGTGCAGAACATCGTCACCGGGGCCCTGCTGCTGCTCAGCGTCGTCGTCCCGAGCGGGGGCGAGGCCGTGCGCCGCGCCCGCGCGAGGCTGCGCCGCCCCGCGCCGGGCTCGTGACCTGACCCGGCGTCGTCCGCCACCCCCCGACCCGACCGCCCGACCGCACCGCTGTTTGACCGCACCACTGTTTGACCGCAACACCGTCTCACCGCACCACCACATCACCGGCTCACTCACCCCGTGTCCGTACTCCACAGACCATCAGAAAGGGCGTAGTCATGCCCGAGATGCGTACCATCCGACGTCGTATGGTCGCTACCACCGCGGCGCTGGCGGCCGGCGGCCTGCTCGCCGCCTGCAGTTCCACCGCCAAGACCAGCGCGGACGCCACCGGCTCGCCGACCGCCACCGGGGTGAAGAAGGGCCTCGTGGTCTACTACATCCCCAAGGACACCCAGAACCCGTACGAGGTCCTCGCGGACCAGGGCGGCCAGAAGGCGCTGGCCGAGCTCGGCGGCAAGGTCGTGGTCAGCAGCGGCACCCAGGACACCGCGGCCGCGCAGATCCCCTCGATCCAGGCCGCGATCCAGGCGCACGCCAACGCGATCGTGATCGCCGCGAACGACCCCTCGGCGCTGTGCCCGACGCTGAACCAGGCCGCCCAGGCCGGGATCGCGATCGTCTCCTTCGACTCCGACATCTCCTGCGGCTCCACCCCGAACCACCTGTTCATCAACCAGGCCGACACCGCCGCGGTCGGCACCTCCGAGGTGGACCTGCTGGCCAAGCAGATCGGCTCCAGCGGCCAGATCGCGATCCTGTCCGCGGCGGCCAGCGCGACCAACCAGAACGCCTGGATCGGGTACATGAAGGAGCAGCTGAAGAAGTACCCGAACATGCAGCTGGTCTCCACCGTGTACGGGAACGACGACCCGGCGACCTCGCTGACCGTCCTGCAGGGCCTGCTGGCGGCCTACCCGAACCTGCGCGGCATCATCGCGCCGACCACCGTCGGGATCTCCACCGCCGCCCACTACCTCGACACGCACAAGAGCCTGCTGTCCCACCTGACACTCACCGGCCTGGGCCTGCCCTCGCAGATGAAGACCTACGTCGACGACGGGACGGTGACCTCCTTCGAGCTGTGGAACCCCCTGAACCTCGGCTACCTGGCCGGGTACGCGGCCGCGTCCCTGGCCTCGGGCAGCGCCAGCCTGCAGACCGGCTCGTCGTTCACGGCCGGCACGCTCGGCGCGTACAAGGTGCTGGCCCCCGCGGCCGGCTCCGGTCCGTCCGTGATCCTCGGCCCGCCGTTCGTGTTCGACAAGTCGAACATCGCGAACTTCAACTTCTGAGCCCTCGGCAGTGCCCGGCCGGCAGGCGTCGGCCGGCCGGGCGCCGAGGATTCCCCGTCCCCGGCGAAATGGAAATGGAAACTGAGAGGAGGCCGCGACCGTGCAACGCCACTGCTTCCTGCTCCAGGTGCGCCCCGAACTGCTCGACGAGTACCGGGCGCGGCACGCCGCGGTCTGGCCCGAGATGCTGCGGGCGCTGAAGGCCGCCGGCTGGCACAACTACTCGCTCTTCGCCCGGCCGGACGGACTGGTGGTGGGCTACGTCGAGGCCGAGGACCTCGGCGCGGCGCTGCGTGCGATGGCCGACACCGAGGTCAACGCCCGCTGGCAGGCCGAGATGGGCCGCTACTTCGCGCAGCCCGACGCACGTCCCGCCGACGAGTCGCTCCTGCTGCTCGACGAGGTCTTCCACCTGGAGGACCAACTGGACCACCCGACCTGACCGCCCACGCAATCCGGGAAACGGTATACATCAGAATGCCATTTATATCAGAACACTGTTTATATCACGACACTGTGTCTCGCTGAGACGGACACTGTGAGGAGCCGACCATGACCACCGCCGACGCGCAGCCGCCCTCCGCCGCGTTTGCAGCCGTCCCCAGCCTGCCGCGCGTCACCCCGCGCGGTACCCGGGTCGGCCTGGTCGCGGGCGGCCTGGGAGCCTACTGGCCCCAGTTCCCCGACCTGCTCCCGCAGCTACAGGCCTCCGCCCGGCGGGTGGCCGAGCGGATGGAGGGGATGGACTGCGAGGTCGTGGACGTAGGCTTCATCTCCGATGCCGAGGACGGGGCGCGCGCCGCCGAGCGGCTGCGGGCGGCGGGCTGTGACCTGATCGTCGGCTTCCTGACCACGTACATGACCGCCTCGATGCTGGTGCCGATCGCGCAGCGCTCCGACAGCCCGGTGCTGCTGATCAACCTGCAGCCCACCGAGGCGATGGACCACGCGACCTTCGATACCGGAGCGTGGCTCGCCTACTGCGGGGCCTGCCCGCTGCCCGAGATGGCCAACACGTTCCTGCGCTGTGGCATCCCGTTCCGCTCGGTCTCAGGCTACTTAGAGGACGAACGAGCCTGGGCGAAGATCGGCCGCTGGATCAAGGCGGCCGGAGTACGCGGCGCCCTCCGCAATGGTCGGCACGGCCTGATGGGCCACCTCTACCCAGGCATGCTCGACGTCTCCACCGACCTGACCCTGGTCACCGCCAACTTGGGCGGACACGTCGAAGTGCTCGAATTCGACGACCTGCGGGTGCGCGTCGCAGCCGTGACAGACAAGGAAACCGAGGAGCGCACGGACCTGGCCCGCGCCGTATTCGACCTCGACGACACCGTGCAGCAGGAAGACTTCCGCTGGGCCGCGCGCGTCTCCGTCGGCATCGACCGCCTGGTCGAGGACTTCGCCCTGGACTCCCTCGCCTACTACCACCGCGGCCTGGAGGGCGAGCAGCACGAGCGCCTGGCCGCCGGCATGATCCTCGGCGCCTCGCTGGCCACCGCTCGCGGCATCCCGATGTGCGGCGAGTACGAACTGCGCACCTCACTCGCCATGCTGATCGCCGACCGCCTGGGCGCCGGCGGCTCCTTCACCGAGCTGCAGGCCCTCAACTTCCGCGACGGCGTCGTGGAGATGGGTCACGACGGCCCCGCCCACCTCGCGATCAGCGCCCGCCGCCCGCTGCTGCGCGGCCTGGGCGTCTACCACGGCAAGCGAGGCTGGGGCGTGTCCGTCGAATTCGACGTCAAGCACGGACCCGTCACCACGTTCGGCATCGCCCAGGAGCGCGACGGGTCCTTCCGCTTCGTCGCCTCGGCAGGCGAGGTGGTCCCCGGCCCGCTGCTGCGGATCGGCAACACCACCTCCCGGGTGCGCTTCGCCGAGGACCCGGGGGAGTGGACCGACCGATGGAGCGCGTCGGGCATCTCGCACCACTGGGTGCTGGGTGTCGGAGACCTACGCCCCGACCTGCGCGCCACCGCCGACCTACTGGGTGTGGCGCTCACCGAGGTAGGCCCCTAATCCGCCCTCACGCCCGCGATCCTCTCCTGCCCGCGACCCGTCCCCCCGCACCCAGAAAGCAGGTCCGGCCATGATCGACCACGAGGCCGTCAAGGCCACCCTCCGCGCCCAGCGCATCGAGCTGCCCTCGTGGGCCTTCGGGAACTCCGGCACCCGGTTCAAGGTCTTCGCCCAGCCCGGGGTGCCGCGCGACCCGTACGAGAAGGTCGCGGACGCCGCGCAGGTGCAAAAGCACACCGGCGTGGCGCCGGTCATCGCGCTGCACATCCCGTGGGACCGGGTCGAGGACTATGGCGAGCTCGCGCGGGTGGCCGGGGACCAGGGGATCGAGCTCGGGACGGTCAACGCGAACGTCTTCCAGGACGAGGACTACAAGCTCGGCTCGGTGACCAACCCCGATCCGAAGATACGCCGCAAGGCCCTGGACCACCTGTTCGAGTGCGTCGACATCATGGACGTGACGGGATCGCGCGACCTGAAGCTCTGGTTCTCGGACGGCACGAACTACCCGGGCCAGGACAGCATCCGGGCCCGCCAGGACCGCCTCGCCGAGGCCCTGGCCGCCGTGTACCAGCGCCTCGGCCCGCAGCAGCGGCTGATCCTGGAGTACAAGCTCTTCGAGCCCGCGTTCTACACGATGGACGTGCCGGACTGGGGCACCTCCTTCGCGCACTGCCTCAACCTGGGCGAGCAGGCGAAGGTGTGCGTCGACACCGGCCACCACGCGCCGGGCACCAACATCGAGTTCATCGTCGCGTTCCTGCTGCGCGCCGGAAAGCTCGGCGCCTTCGACTTCAACTCCCGCTTCTACGCGGACGACGACCTGATCGTCGGCGCCGCGGACCCCTTCCAGCTCTTCCGCATCCTGTTCGAGGTACGCGTAGGCGGCGGCTTCGATCCAAAGGCGGAGATCGCATTCATGCTCGACCAGTGCCACAACATCGAGCCGAAGATCCCCGGCCAGATCCGCTCGGTGATGAACGTGCAGGAGGCCACGGCGAAGGCGCTGCTGGTGGACACCGAGGCCCTGGACACCGCCCAGCAGGCCGGCGACGTGCTAGGTGCGCACGCGGTACTCATGGACGCCTACAACACCGACGTACGCCCAATGCTGGCCGACCTGCGCGCCGCGTCCGGCCTGAACCCCGACCCGATGGCCGCCTACGCCCGCTCCGGCTACGCCGACCGCATAGTCGCCGACCGCATCGGCGGCAAGCAGGCCGGCTGGGGCGCCTGACTGGTACCGGTTACAGTGTCCCGCCCAGCGAGACACAGGCTACTGATATGTGAATGACGGCAGAGTTCACCGGGTACGCCGCGGTCCCAACGCGCGTGCCTCCGCTCCCCAAGCTCCGCCGTCCGCGCGCGCTCGACGCTTCGCTGCCGCCTGCGGCTGGCCCGGCTCCGCCGGAACAGAAGCCCGCCCGCCCACCCTCCGCTCCGCGGCCACGCGGCGCCCGGCTCCTCGCTTCGCTCCGGGGCCGACCGCCGCTGAACCAAACGCCTCACGTCGCGCTACAAGGATTCGGCCGCTGTAACGAGCTCCCCGCGATTGAGGCGGGGATGTGAAGCGGTGATGGCGTGGTGCCTGCCCGCCCGTTTGCCGTCCTGGCAGGATGGCGGCATGGAACGTGTGCTTGGAATCGGTGGACACTTCATGCGGGCCGCGGACCCGGCGGCCCTGGGCGCGTGGTATCGCGATTGCCTGGGCCTGGACGCCGATGAGAACGGCCTGTGGCATCAGGAAGCCGGGCCGACGGTATTCGCGGCATTCGAGTCCGAGACCGACTACTTCGGATCCCGCACGCAGCAGACCATGCTCAACTTCCGGGTCCGCGACCTGGACGCGATGCTCGCGCAACTGCGCGCCAAGGGGGCGGACGCGGCTGAAGAGCCGCAGGAGATGGAGGGCGTCGGTCGATTCGGCTGGGTCACCGATCCCGAGGGCAATCGAATCGAGCTGTGGCAGCCAGCCTGACCGCGTCCTCACCCGGGCGGTGACGTGCCGGTGAGCGTGGTGGCGCGTCGCCGCTCACAGGCTCACCTTCGGAATCTGCTGGAAGGTTCCGTACTCGGGAGTTCCAACGGGCTCGTAGACATGGACCGCGAGCCCGGCCTTCGTGGTCACGTGGCTTCGCAGTCGTAGCCCGGCCTGGGCGCCGCCCTCGGGGAAGAGCCGGCGGCCGTGGCCCAGTACGACCGGGGCGATCACCAGCCGCAGCTCGTCGATCAGCCCGGCCGCCAGCAACGAGCGTGCCAGCCGCGTACTGCCGTGGATCTGCAGTTCCCGTCCGGGTTCTTCCTTGAGCTTCGCGACCTGGGCCGGGACGTCTCCGGACAGGATGGTGCTCGGCGTCCACTCGGCCCTGGTCAGGGTGCCTGAGGCGACGTACTTCGGCAGGCTGTTGAGCGCGCTGGCGATCGGGTCGTGCGGGTCGGTGACCGTGGGCCAGTGCCCTGCGAAAATCTCATAGGTACGCCGTCCGAGCAGCAGCGCGTCCGCCTCGCCGAGCCACCCGGCGATCAGCCGGATGAACTCCTCGTCCACGTGCGGCACGAACCAGCCGCCCTGTGTGAAACCGTCGCTGGTGTCCTCGTCCGGGGCCCCCGGCCCCTGGGTTACACCGTCCAGCGACAGGAACTCCGTCAGCGTGATCTTCATTGCCTGCTCCGCTCCGGCATCGTCGCGGGGGCGCGTGCCGCCCGGCCGCCTCGTGCTAACCTACCACCAAATGGTTGTAGATCTGGAGCGGCAGCGGGCGGTGGACCGGGTGTTCCACGCGCTCGCCGACGCCACCCGACGTGACATCGTGGTGCGTACCCTGCAGGCCGAGCACTCGGTCTCCGCACTCGCCCGCCTCTACCCGATGAGCTTCGCCGCGGTGCAGAAGCACGTCGCCGTGCTGCAGGAAGCCGGCCTGGTGACCAAGCGCAGACACGGCCGCGAGCAACTGGTGGCCGGCAGCATCGACACCGTGCGCGGTGCGGCCCACCTGCTCGACGAGCTCGAAGCCCTCTGGCGCGCCCGTATCGACCGCTTCACCGAGCTGCTTGCCGAAGACCCGACCGAAGAAGGCCCCGCATGAGCGTCACGAGCGTGCACAAGGACCCTGAGACCAGGACGATGACCATCACCGCGGAGTTCGCCGCGCCCATCGACCGTGTCTGGCGGCTGTGGTCCGATCCGCGCCGACTCGAACGCTGGTGGGGCCCGCCGACCCACCCCGCCACCGTCGTCGAGCACGACCTGCGGCCCGGCGGAAAAGTCTCCTTCTTCATGACCGGCCCCGACGGCGAACGCCGGGACGGCTGGTGGCACGTGCTCGTCGTGGACGCCCCGCGCCGCCTGAGGTTCGAGCTGAACGATCCCCAGATCCCCACGCTCACGGTCCTCGTCGCCGTGGAGCAGCGCGCCGACGGCGGCACGCGGATGACCATCGAGACACACTTCCCCACCGACCGGGCCATGGAGCAGATGATCTCGATGGGCTTCGAACAGGGCATGACGGCCGCCGTCGGACAGACCGACGAAATCCTGCGCACCGACGCCGACGTGCGCTAGCGCATGGAGACGGACCGCGACGGCGGCCATGCGCTCGCCGTACGCAATTAGTACGCTGGCCGCACGCGGGCTGACGGCATCTGCAAGCTGCTGTCTGACCAGCGCCGATCCGTCCATGTGCACGGTGACGACGGACTTGACGGCTCAGCGGCGTTCGGCCCCGGAGCGAAGCGAGTAGCCGGGCGCCGTGTGGCCGCGGAGCGGAGGGTGGGCGGGCGGGCTTCTGTTCCGGCGGAGCCGGGCCAGCCGCAGGCGGTAGCGAAGCGTCGAACGCGCGTGCTCGGCCACTGCGTGCCAGGCGGGCTCGGGTTCCGGCCTCCATGGGGGGCGGGCCTGCGGCGCTCGCTGACAAGGGGCCGAGTCAGGTCACGGCGCCGCAGACCCTGACAAGGCTCTGCTCGGGAGCGTTCGGGCGCGCCCCGGTCGATCACCTTGTGTGGGAACAGGCGCCCGGCGTGCGGATCGCGTTACACGTATGCGGTGCCACGCGTTTCTCAGCTGTCTGACGCCAGGTCAGTGCCCGGTCGGGTGTGGGTCCGGGGTGTGTGGCGGGTGCGGGTTGCCGTGGGCTTCGGTGGGGTCTGGCGAGACGGCGATGGCGGTGGCGGCTATGGCCGATGGGGTCGCTGTGGCGTTCAGCGGGTGCGCTAGTAGGGCGGCGCAGTACGCGACCACCTTTGGCTCGCCGCCCGCTGCGTCGGCCAGGACCGCCCGGTCTTCCTTGCTCACCGCGTTGCGCCACGGATCGCCGTGTTCTGCGACCGTCGTGCACAGCGCCGTCAGTTTCGCCGACGAGGCGCTGGGCGACGGAGGCGGTGACGTCCGCCTTGAGTTGGCGGTGAGTCTCGGCGTTGCGGTCGGGGCCGCGGTGGGGGTTGTCCAGGCCGTCACGCCGCCGTTCGGCACTGTGGTCGGCGTGCCCGGGGGTGGAACTCCGATGCCGCCCAGGACCTTGTGCGCGAACTGCTGCACCGGGCTGGGTAGCACCCCCGCGGTAGCCGCGACTATTGCGCAACCGGTGGCGAGTACACAGGCCGCGGCGCATCTCACCAGTAGTCGGCCGGGCACGCGGCCGGGCAGGCGGGCGGGTAGTCGTGGTGGCTGTGACGGTTTGGTGTGGGTGGTGGGTGCCGTCTTCGCTGTTGGGCTGGAACCGGCGGCGTTGAAGGCTGCCAGGATCGCGGCCAGCTCGTGCTCGGCCTGGCCGTCCAGGCCGTCCAGGCCGTTCTGGCGGTCCTGGTCGTTCCGTCCGCTCTGCCCGTGCAGGTCGTCCTGGTTGCGCGGGACGGCGCGGGCTGCGGCCAGCAGGTCGGTCAGGTCTCGGTTTCTCTTACGCTTCACTCGGTCACCTCCGTCACGGCCTGGGCCGGTCCGGCGCGTTCCACGTCCGCGCCTTGTTCGGCCTCGATCACGGCGGCCAGCCGCCGCAACCCCCGCATCGCCGCGATCCGCACGGCGCCGGGCCGCTTGCCCAGCACCGCCGCGGTCTGCGCGACGTCCAGCCCGAGCACTGCCCGCAGCATCACCGCCTCGGCCTGATCCGGCGGCAGCGCGGCGATCAGCCTTAGCGCCCGCCGGGTGGCCGCCCACTCGACGACCTCGCCGGCCGGATCGTCCCGCGCGGCCCGGTCCTCCGCCGCGGACAGGCCGACCGGGTCCTCGCGCCGCCGTCCGCTGCGGCGCAGCTCGTCCAGCGCCCGGTGCCTGGCCACCCGGAACAGCCACACCCGGAATCCGGCCGCGTCGCCGCGGAACCGCCTGATCTCGCGGGCCGCCTGCAGCCAGGTCTCCGAGGCCACGTCCTCGGCCGCCTGGTCGACCACGACCCGCAGGTACCGCAGTATCAGAGGATTGAGTGATCGCCACAGCTCGGCAATGCCTGCCTCGTCGCCGCGCCGCGCGGCGTCGAGGGACCGGTCCAGATCGTCGCCGCTCAACGGCGCCGCCGCGTCACGTCGTGATCGACAGGTCGCTGTCGGTGTAGCTCAACCACAGGGTGGGATCTTTCCACACATCCTTTCGTGGTGCGGAACGTCTGTCGTAGGAACAGGCGCCGAGGCGGTTCCGGGTGTTACCGGTACCGGTGACCGCGTGAAAAAGCCAGTCGGCCGTGATCCGTCTCGGCGATAGACGGGTCACGGCCGACTGGGTCAGGCGCGGACGGCGAAGGTCAGCCGTTCGCGCACAGCAGGGGGCGGAAGGGAAGGGCGGGCGCACCGTTGGCGACGATCGTGTTGCTGTCGCCGAGGTGCAGGTTCAGGTACCAGGCGCCGTTGGCGGGCAGCGAGGTGACTCCGGTGATGACGCGGGTCTCGTTGCTCACGTTGCCCCACTGGTCGGCCTGGAAGTCCATCATCATGTAGAGCACCCCGCCCTGGCTCTGGCAGCTGCCCGCGTGGATGTGCGCCGCGTGCGCGCCCGGAGTCAGGCCGGTCGCATTGACCGTCACGGTCAGCGTCTGCTTCGCCGCGTTGTACACGATGGTGGAGCGTCCGGTCAGCGAGCCGAGGCTGTCGCCGTTCTCGTTCACGTCCACGGCCGTCAGGCTGGACGCGTGGCCGCGACTGATGTACGGGTCGTACAGCTGGCCGCTGCGGGCGATCGACTCCGCCGCGAGGGCGTTGTTCGTGGCGTTGCCGTCGGTCACCCCGAGCCGGATGACGAACCGGCTCCCGTCGGGCACGTAGGTGTAGTCCGTCGCCTCCAGCGTCGCCTTCGCGTTGCCGGTGGCGTCGGCGGTCAGGGTGCTGCTGAAGCGCGCGACCGGGTGCTTGTATCCGGGAGCGTCGATCTCCACCGTGTGGCTGGAGCCCGGAGTCAGCCCGGACGCGGTCACCGTCGCCTTGAGCACCCCGTCCCAGTCCCGGCTCAGCGTCACGGTGCCGGTCGGCATCGCCGCGAGCTTCAGATGGTGCACGACGCCGGTGCCGCCGGTGGTGCCGCTGCCGGGCGTGGCGAGCAGGCCGTCGGTGTTGCCCGCGCCGTCCACGTAGAAGCCGACCAGGTCTCCGGCGTCGTTCACGCCGTTGACCGAGGTGGTTCCGACGCCCGAGGGATCGTCGACCGACTTGAACGAGCCCTTGGCGGTCCAGGTGAATCCGTGGGTCTGGGTGTTGTCACCCGAGCCGACCTGGTAGAGGCCGACGACCTCGTCGTGGCTGTTGACGCCGAGGGCCTGCGTCATCGAGGCGCCCGGGTAGGCGAGCTTGGTCAGCTTGCCGGACGCGGTGAGCAGGAAGCCCTCGGTCGCGCCGCCGCTGCCGGCGAAGAAGCCCGCCACGTCGCCGTCGTTGTTGATCGCGGCGGCGGTCGTGCTGGTCGCGCCCGAGACGGTGACCAGGTGGTAGCTGTGGCGGCCGATGTTGTACTCGTACCCGTGGTTGTTGCCGGCCGCGTCCGTGTAGAACCCGACCGCGACCTCGGAGTCGTTGACGCCGAGCAGCTGGTCGACCGCGGGGGTGGACTTCTTCGAGGTCGGGTAGGCGACCTGGTGGAAGTAGCCGCCGAGGTCGTAGAAGCCGGTGTTGTCGTTCATCTGGTCCGCGTTGTTCATGGTGGACCGGAAACCCACCGTGACGCCCCGGTTGTCGATCGCGGTGACCTGGGTCTGCACCGTGCCCGGCACGTTCTCGGCCACGAAGGACGAGGAGCCGCTCCCGACCCGGAAGCCCATGTTCGGGTGTCCCTGCGCCCCGGAGCCGAAGTACCCTGCGATGACCCCGTCGTTGTTGATGCCGAGCAGTTGGTTGAACGTCGGGTCGGCCGGGTCGTTCATCGTGCGGAACGAGTACGAGTTCGGCTGCACGAACGACGACGACCCGCCGGAGGAGGACTCCTGCGTGGACCCGCTGTTCGACGCGGCGCCCACCGTGCCGCTCGGCGACGCGCTGGGAGAGGCGCTCGGCGCCTCGACCGGCGGCAGGGAGGTCTTCGACGGCGCGATGGCCTGGTTCGCGATCGCGGTCGCGGCCTTCGTGAATCCCGCGCCGGTGGTCGTGCCCGCCGCCGCCACCGCGGCGACGGCCGCGGTCGCCACGGCGCACGTGAGTGCCTTCCTCATGATCTCCCCTACCCCTTGTTCGCCGGAGTCCGAACCGTCCGGAGCCCGTCCGGCGGCAGCTTTCCCGATTGCTCTCCATGCTGCCGGGCGGGGTGGGGAATCACGATCATGCAGGCATGCCGAACCCGGGGGAGTGCCTGCACCCCGGCCCGGTTCGCACGCGGCGCCCCGCGCGGGACCCGCGCGCCCTGGCCGGAACCGGTCAGGACTGCTGAGATCTGGAGTCGAGCAGGGTAAGCACCGCGGCCACACGCCGGTCCACGTCGGCGCTGTCCCCGAGACCGAGCTTCGCGAACAGAGTGTTGATATGCTTCTGCACCGCGCGCTCGGTCAGGTACAGCGCCTTGGCTATCGTGGCGTTGTTCTTGCCCTGGGCCATCTGTTCGAGGACCTCGCGCTCGCGGCGGGTCAGCGTGCCCAGCGGTGAACCGTCGGTGCGCTCCCCGCGTGTGACGAGTGCCTCGACCAGCTGCGGATCGAGGGCCGACCCGCCGGCGGCCACCTGGTGCAGGGAGCGCTGCAGTTCGGCGATGTCGCCGATCCGCTCCTTGAGCAGGTAGCCGGCCCCGGAGGCTCCGCCGCGCAGGAACTCGTAGGCGTATTGGGGGTCGGCGAATTGGGTCAGCAGGATCACTCCGGTGCCCGGGTGGCGCTCGCGGATCACGGCCGCGGCGGCCAGGCCCTCGGTCGAGTGGCCGGGCGGCATCCGGATGTCGGTGATCACCACGTCCGGGCGGTGTTCCTCGACGGCCGCGAGCAATTCGTCTGCGTCCGCCACGGCGGCGAGCAGCTCGACGTCGTCCAGGGCCTGAAGCAGCGCCGCGGTTCCGGCCCTCAACAGGTAGTTGTCCTCGGCGAGCACGACGCGGATCGACACTACCCCTCCCCTTGCCCGGTGTTGTCTGGTATCCGAATCAGATCAGACCGCAGTTGCGCGGCACGGTCAATCGCGACCAGCCTCCCAGACGAACGCCGTACGGGCGTCACGCTGCCGCCACGGCGGTCCGGCCGAGAGGGTGCTCCGCATGCAGAGTCCTGAGAGCGGACGCGAGAGGGCGGCGCCCTCGTCGGCGCCGTCGTCTGTCATGACGCCTGGGGCGGCGGCGCGGTTCACCTCCGCGCAGTATCGGGTCGCGCCGTACCGCATGACCCAGGCGGCGCTCGAGCTGCTCTTCGCCGCCGTTTACGTGGTCGCCGTGTACGAACTGGTGGTGGCCGGCGGCATCGCGCTGTGGCCGACCGCGACCGACGACTGGATCCTGCCGATGTGGATCGCGGCGGCGGCGCTCTCGGGAATTGGCCTGAAGCCGGTGCGCTCGCTCGCCCGCGCCCTGCTGCGGCGGCTGTGGCCGTCCGGCGCGGCGGATCCGTACGCGACGCTCGCGGCCTTCGTCGCGGGCCGGTCCGCCGCCGAGCCGGCCGAGGCCGCGCTGCGCCGACTCGCACAGCTCGTGGTGACCGGCACCGGGGCGCGGTCCGCCGCGGTCTGGCTGGTCGAGCCCTCGGGCGGACTGCGGCTCGGCGGGCGCTGGCCGGACGGCGACCCGCACGTTCCCGGGGCGGCGGCCGAGTCCCCGGCGGACCTCGGTGCGCTCGCTGCGCTGCCGGGCGTCGACCACCTGGTCACCGTGCTCGACGCAGGCGAGCTGTTCGGCGCGCTGACGCTGACCGCGCCGTCGTCCCGGTCTCTGACGCCGAGTGACCTGCAACTTGCCGGGGACGTGGCGAACGCGGCCGGCCAACTGCTGCGTAACGCCGAGCTCACCGCCCGACTGGCCGCGCAGCTGAGCCGGCAGTCCGAGCAGGCCGCCGAGCTCGACCGGTCCCGGCGCCGGGTCCTGGCCGCCCGTGACGCGGCCAGGGAGCAGCTCGGCCGGGAGATCCAGGCCCGGGTGGGCGAAGCGCTGCTGCAGTGTTCGGCCATCGTCTCGGCGCTGCTCGACGTTGATGCCGCCCCGGCTGCGGCCGAGGACGAAGCGACCGACTCGGCCCCGTCGACCGCTACCGGTGACGGGGCGTCAGCGCGGCAGGCACTGGTCGAGATGACGACGCTGATCGATACCGCCATCGGCGACTTCCGCAGGATCGTGCACGGCGTCTTCCCGGCCGTGCTCACGGACCACGGCCTGGCCGCCGCGCTGGACAATCTGCTCGCGGACCTGCCCCGCCGCACCTCGTTCACGGCGCAGGACCTGCCGAGGGTCGCGGCCCGGGTGGAGGCCGGAGTCTACCTGTGCGTGGCGGCGCTGATCGGGGCGCTGCCCGCCACCGAGGACGAGCGGCCCCTGGAACTGCTGGTCGGGGTCGACGCGGGACGGCTGACCGTACTCGTGCACGATCCCGCCTACCCCACCCATACCGCTCCCACCCATACCGCCACGGCGGCGGGCGCGCAGCCGGGGGACTCAGGGGTGCTCGACGTGGTCCGCGACCGGGTCGCGGCGCTCGAGGGCGAGGTGGCGACGACGGTCGGCGCGGACGGGCTCCGGCACCTGCTGACGGTCCCTGTCTCCTCCGGCGAGACAGTCGCAGCGTCCTCCGGCGAGACGATCGCGGCGAACGCCGAGACGCAGGAGCTACCGGAAGTGGGCCGCGGATGAGCGCGTTGACCTCGGCAGCGCCGCCGCGCGGCGCCGTCCGCAACCGGGACAGGGCGTGGTACCTCGGCATCGCGCTGTACACCGCCTTCGCCTGTGCCTGGCTGCTCATCGGCCTGATCGCCGCGCTCACCGCGCATATCCCGGCGCTGCGCGAGTGGGCCTCTGCAGCGGCCGCCGGGCGGCACGGGGCCGGGTGGACCTCGAGCGGCCGGGGCCTGTCCGCCGGGGCGGCGGACAGCTACTCGGTCCTCGACGACGTCCTCGACTACGCCTTCAGCGCGGTCAACCTGGTCATCGCGAGGGCGCTGCTCGGCTTCGCCCGCCACGACCGGACCGCGCGGCTGCTGGCGATCGGCACGATCGGATCCGCCGGGGCCTTCAACCTCCAGGCGCACACGGCGATCGTGACCGTGGCGGCCGGCACCGGCATGCAGCTCGGGTGGCTGCACTCGGTGCTGCTGCACGGGATCGGCGGCGCGGCTTGCCTGCTCGCCCTGGTGCTGTTCCCGACCGGCTCGCCTGCCTGGGGCGGCAGGTTCGTCGGCAGGACGCGGACGCTGGTCCTGGCGGCCGCCGCGGGCCTGGCCTTCCTGCTCGGCCTGTCCACGGCGGAAGTTCCGCACACCGGCGGATACCTGCTCTTCTTCGGACTGCTGATCCCGCTGCTCGTCGGCGCGGCGCAGTGGAGCCGCTACACCCGCGCCGCCACCGCCGAGGCCCGCCAGCAGTCCGGGATCCTGCTGTGGGCGCTGGGACTCTGCTTCGCCACGGCGGTGGCGCTCGCCGCCATCACTCTTATGACCCAACTTCTGCATACGCCGGGCCTGCCGGCCCAGACCCCCGGGGTCACGGACCGGATGCCGGGTATGGCCGACGGGCCGGCCGGGCTGGGCGGCCTCGGCTCCCAGGCCGTCGCGTTCTGGATCTTCCGGGTCGTGTTCACCGTGGTTCCGGTCGCGGTGCTGGTCGGCGTGCTGCGGTACCGGCTGTCTACCGTCGAGCTGCTGCTCAACCGGGCCCTGATCTACGGCGTGCTGGTCGTCCTGATCGGCGGCGCGTACGTGCTCGGAGTCGTGCGGGTGGACGCGTGGCTCGGCCTCGACTCCGACTGGCTCGCCCCGCCCCAGGTCGCGGCGGCCGGACTGGTCGCGCTCGCCTTCCACCCGGTGCGCCTGCGCCTGGAACGCTGGGCCGATCGGCTCGTCTACGGACGGCGGGTCGCCCCGTACGACGTGCTCGCGCAGGTTTCCGCGCTCTCCCGGGCCAGCGAGCCGGGTGCGACGACGCTGGACTCGCTGGCCCGGATCACCGCGCAGGGACTGCGGACGGCCTACGCGACCGTCTACCTCGAACTGCAGGACGGCACCGAGACGCGGTACCGCTGGCCGGATGAGACGGGTAGTCAGAATAATTCGGATAAAGCGGTGATATCCACCTTGGCTACGGAGCGGCGCATTCCGGTCACGTACCGCGGCGAGTCGGTCGGCGCGCTCGGCTTTCCCGCGGACGGGTCGGTCCGGCCGGGATCCGGTAACGCGCTGCTCGACCATCTCACCCGCGCCGCAGGCGTGGTCATGCACAACGCGCTGCTCTCCCTCGAACTCGAGCACCGGCTGCGCGCCACCGAGCGGCGGGCGGCCGAGATACGCGCCTCGCGCTGGCGCATCGTGGCCGCGCAGGACAGCGAGCGGCGCGAGCTGGAACGCGACCTGCACGACGGCGCACAGCCCGGACTCACCGCCGTACGGCTCTCGCTGGGCCTGGCCGCGCACCTGGCCCAGTCCGGCAGCCCGGCCGCGCCGGAGGCGCTCGGCCGACTGCGCACCCAGATCGACGACGCCTCGGTCAGCCTGCGCCAGACCCTGCGTGGGCTGGATCCGCCCGCGCTCGGCGAGTACGGGGTCACCCGCGCGCTGCGCGAGCTGGCGGCGGCGCTCGGCACCGCGGCGCAGTTCCGGGTGGACGCGGAGACCCGCTCGGCCCGCTTCCCCGCCGAGATCGAGGCCGCCGTGTACTTCTGCTGCGCCGAGGCGCTGCAGAACACGGTCAAGCACTGTCCCGGCGCGGCGGTCCGGGTGACCCTCGCCCTGGACCGCGGCGCCGGGCTGCTGGGTTTCACGGTCGCCGACGACGGTCCGGGCTTCGACGCCGCCGTCTCGACCGGCAGCGGGATGCAGAACATGGCCGACCGGATCGCCGCGGCCGGCGGGGTCCTCAGGCTCGAATCCAGGCCCGGGACCGGCACCGAGGTGTCCGGAAGCGTCCCGGCCCGGCCCGTGCCGCGGCCCGCGGCCGAGCCCGCGGACACCGCCCGGGCGCTGGAGCGCGCCTGAATCAATCCCCTGCCGGCCGCGCGGCGCGCGGCCGCCGTATCCGGTCCGCCGACGGCCGGGCGGCGCGGACACGTACACTGGGAACCCCCCGCAGACCCTGCCGTCGGCCTCGGGCATCCCGGCCGACCTTCGGCACCGGGAAACAGGGGGAACAAGGAGATGGTCGAGTTGGCACGCGGTGGCAGTCGGCTTCGCGGTACGAGAATCGGCGCCGGACCCATGGGCGAGGACGACCGGGGCGAGCCGGCCGAGCGAACCCAGATCGCCTATTTCTGCTCCCAGGGGCACCAGTGCAGGCCGAATTTCGCCGTCCAGGCGGCGATACCGGAAGTGTGGGACTGCCCGCACTGCGGGCTGCCGGCCGGCCGGGACCAGGACAATCCGCCCACGGCCGCGATCGTGGCCCCCTACAAGACGCACCTGGCCTACGTCCGCGAGCGGCGCAGCGACGCGGACGCGGAGATCCTCCTCAACGAGGCGCTGGCCAGGCTCCGCAACTCCTGAGAGGGCGTTTGAGGGGGATTTGCCGTAACTCGATCCGTCGAAAAGCAGCACATTCCTGGCGCAAGGCGAGCAGGCACGGTGAAACAGTTCAGGAGCAAGTATGGCAAGCCGGGCGGATCGCCTCGACCCGGTGTTGGTCGTGGCGGTTCGGCCGGCGCGGCCAGACGCAGCTCATGGGCTGTTTCACCCGGCAAATCCCCCTCAAACGCCCTCTGAGAACCCTGTCACCGCTGTAGTTGCTCCGTCACGCACCGTGCCAAGATCGCGATGCGGCGCGGACGGTACCGGCCGATGATGGTGGGTAGCCGCTCGCGCGGCCGCCCACGGCGTGGCGCGGCGGCTTCGGTGGGCGACCGCCCGCCGAGGGCGGCGGGCCGCGGGTCGGCCCGCCCGACCGAGTGCAGAGGTGATCGGCGTGCCGGTCTTCATGGACGTGCACCGCAACATGACGGGTATCACGGCGGAACAGCTCGGCGCGGCGCACCAGGCGGACCTCGACCTCGAGGCGGAGGAGCACGTGCACTTCCAGCACGCCTGGGCGGACCCGGCCTCGGGGGCGGTGTTCTGCCTGTCGGACGGGCCGTCGCGCGAGGCGGTGCAGCGCGTGCACGAGCGGGCCGGCCACCCGGCCGACGAGATCTACGAGGTCCCGATCGAGGTCTGAACGGGTGACAGGCCGGACGGCAGCGGCCGGGTTGGCGCGCGCGGCGGGTTATGCAAATATCATGACCTAAGGCGTCATCCTCGCATCCGAGGCCCGGACGCCGGTTCGGAGCGGTCGGCGCGATGGACGGCGAAGGCGGGCGCAAGACGACGGGCGCGGGAGTCGGCGCCGGGGAGTACTCGGCCCCGGCTCCCGCGGACCCGGGTCCCGCCTTGGCTCCGGAAGCGGACTACGCGCCCGGCTCGCAGCCGACCGACGCGTCCGGGCTCGACCCCGCGCAGCTCGACCGGATCTGCCTGTTCAACCTGCTGTCCTCGAGCGCCGACACGATCTTCTTCAAGGACCTCGCCTCCCGGTTCATCCGGGTCAGCCGGAGCCAGGCCGAGCTGACCGGGGCCGGAACGCCCGCCGCGATGCTGGGCAAGACCGACTTCGACTACTTCTCGCCCGAGCACGCCTCCGAGGCCTACGAGTACGAGCAGCGGATCATCCGCACCGGCGAGGCCGTGACCGACCTGCACGAGTGGAACGTGCGGGTGGGCGACCGGGACCGGGTGCTCAGCTCCACCAAACAGCCGCTGCGCGACTTCTCCGGCCGGGTCATCGGCACCTTCGGGATCACCCGCGACATCACCGCGCGCCAGCGCACCGAACAGGAGCTGCTGGCCAAGACCGAGGAGCTGGACCGGACCGGACGGGAGCTGCGCACGCTGCTGGAGTCCAGCCCGGACCCGATGGCGCGGATCGACCGCGAGCTGCGCTACACCTACGTCAACCCGGCCGGTGTGGCGATCGCCGGGGTCCCGGCCCAGGAGATGATCGGCCGCACCGGCCGCGAGCTGGGCCACCCCCTGCACTACATCGAGGAATGGGAGAAGGTGCTGCGCCGGGTCCTGGAGACCGGGGAGGGCGCCGAGGTGGAGCGCAACTTCGTGCTGGCCGGGACCCGGCGGTTCCTGCTGTCCCGGGTGGTGCCCGAGTTCGACGAGTCCGGCGCCGTGGTCAGCCTGCTGGTGGTCAGCCACGACCTGACCGACCGCAAGCGCATCGAGGACAAGCTGGCCGACCAGGCCGTGCACGACCCGCTGACCCGGCTGGCCAACCGCCTCCTGCTCGTGCAGCGGGTCGACCAGGCGCTGGTCCGGATGCGGCTGGAGCCCAGCCGGCTGGCGGTGCTGTTCCTCGACCTGGACCGGTTCAAGGTGGTCAACGACAGCCTGGGCCACGCCGCCGGCGATGCGCTGCTGGTCGCCGTGGCCGAGCGGCTGCGCAACGCCGCGCGCCGCACCGACCTGGTGGCCCGCTTCGGCGGCGACGAGTTCGCGATCCTCTCCGAGCAGCTGTCCTCCCGCGCGGACGCCGCCGCGCTGGCCGAGCGGATCAGCCGGGTGCTGTCCGAGCCGTTCCGGCACTTCGGCCAGGAACTGCACGTCAGCGCGAGCATCGGCATCGCGCTGACCGCGGACCCCGCGACCACCGCCGAGGTGCTGCTGCGGGACGCCGACGCGGCCATGTACCAGGTCAAGGCCTGCGGCCGCGGCTCGGGCGGCTACCAGTTCTTCACGGACGCGGTCCGCGAGCGGGCGGTCTCCCGCCTGCAGATCGAGGCCGAGCTGCGGCTGGCCCTGGACCGCGGCGAGTTCCGCCTCGTCTACGAGCCCGTCTACGCGCTGCGCGAACGGCGGGTGGTCGGCGCGGAGGCGCTGATCCGCTGGCAGCACCCGAAGCGCGGCCTGCTGGTGCCCGCCGACTTCGTCGGGGTCGCCGAGGACAGCGACCTGATCGTCCCGATCGGCCGGTGGGCCCTGGAGGAGGCCTGCCGCACGCTCGCCCGGTGGAACTCCGCCCCGGCCTCGACGGTGCCGGAGCTGAGCATGGCGGTGAACCTCTCGGTGCGTCAGATCAGCGACCCGGCCCTGGTCGACGACGTCGCGGGCGCCTTGCGCCGACACGGCCTCGATCCGCGGCGGCTGTGCCTGGAGATCACCGAGACGGCCGTGCACGACGCCCCGCTCTCGGCCAACGCGGTACTGAGCGGGCTGTCCGAGCTCGGCGTCCGGATCGCCCTGGACGACTTCGGCACCGGCTACTCCTCGCTCAGACACCTGCGCCGGATCAAGGTGGACATCCTCAAGATCGACCGGATGTTCGTCGGCGGCCTCGGCAAGCCCGGCGAGGACCGGGCGATCGTCGCCGCGGTCACCGCCATGGCGCACGCCCTGGGCATGACCACCGTCGGCGAGGGCATCGAGACGGCCGAGCACTACGACGAGTTGTGTGAGCTCGGCTGCGACCAGGGGCAGGGTTATCTGCTCTCCCGCCCGCTGACCCCGGGGCAGTTCGCGCTCGCGTTCCTCGGGTTGGTGTGACGCTAGCCGCGTGCGTTGACCGCGACTGTCACGTCGCGTGCGTCAGCCGTAGATCTCGTGGAGGTTGTCCCGCGGGGCCGGCTGAGTACGTCCGGCGGGGCCTGCGGCGAAGGCCTGCATCAGGTTCTCGGTGGTGCGGTTGACGAAGGCCGCGGTGCGCGCGTTCATGCCGTGGTCCCCGCCGTCGTCGCGGGTGCCTGCCATCAGCCCCTCGACCCAGCGCATCGTGCCGGACGCGAACACCCCGGCGCCGCTGGGCACCGTGTAGTAGGCCATGTCCGAGTGGCTGGACGTCCCGTTGCACACCAGGGGGGAGTGCGCGAGGATCTGCAACGGCCGCGGGGTGGGCTGGTCCGGGGTGACCCGGTCGTATTCGACGCCGATCAGGTGCGCGAAGCTGTCGCCGTTCTTGACCCCGGTCCCGGCGAACAGCCAGTGGTCGGCTTCGTGCACGACGAACGGCGCGTCGGTCGGGTAGCCCTCGTAGAGCACTCCGGTCATGGAGGACTCCGGGTGCGCGGCCGGGGCGGCCCGGTAGTCGGTGGTGACCAGCGCCGAGTCGTGCCCGTAGAGCGGGTCCTGCTCGTAGGCGCTCTTGTAGCACACGACGGTCCGGTTGGCCCCGGTCGCCGTCGTGCCGAAGCGGATCCGCCGGAAGCAGGTGTTCGCGCCGAGGAAGGCGAGGTTCACGCCCGTGTCCCGGGCCCGGGTGACGTACTGGCGCTGCTCGGGCGTCCAGTACTCGTCGTGGCCGAGGCTGAACACCGCGCGGGCGCCGTCGAGGATCTTCGGGTCCTGATGCACGTCGATCCCGGTGGTGTAGGCCACCGGCAGCCGCAGCCGTTCGGCCAGCGCCACCGCGGCGCGCTCGTACACCAGGAACTTCTCGGCCCCGACGTCGTCGTAGGGCCGGTCGAAGCTCACCACGTAGGACCGGGTGTTGTACGCGCCGTTCTCGCCCTGGTACAGGCTGTAGCCGCCCCAGGTGTTGTAGGCCTGCCAGGTGGCCGGGCCGTGCATCAGCAGCACCGCGCCCGCGGCCGAAGCCGACCGGACGATCAGCGGCACGTACCGCTGGTGCCCGGCCGAGGATTCCAGCCGCAGCAGGTAGGCGCCCGCCGGCCAGCCTGTAGTGGACAGCGTGAGCGAGTCGTGCCACGGGGCGTGCACGGTCCTGGTCGCGTTCTCGAACACTGCCTTGCTCTGTACGCCGCCGGGTACTGACCCGGAGCTCCATACCAACCGGGCCTCGGCGCCCCCGTACCAACCCATGCGGTATGCGGACACGTGGAAGGAGGCTGAGGTCGTGGAGACGCGCAGTGCGACCGGTTCGCCCGGGAGCACGCTGACTTTGTCGGCGTAGCCCTCGATGGCGTTCTGCGGCCCGGCCGAGGTCAGCCGCCAGCCGGCGTCACCCGGCAGGTCCTGCTCGGCGACGTGTGCGGCGGCCGTGCTGATCGCGGACTTTGACGGGGAAGCCTCGCTGACGGGCGTCCCGGAGTGCGAGTCGCTGCATCCGGCCACCGCGGCGCCGAGCCCTGCGGCCCCCGCGACTGCTGCCGCCGCGCCGAGTACGCGCCTGCGATTGATGCCGCGCCGTTCGTTTTCGTGCACAGCGACACTTTAACGTCCGGCTGCCGTGGCGTAGTGCCGCGGCGTGTCGTCTCGGGGCTGCGAGTAAGGCTTAACCGCACCTAAGTTTCCCATAAGCAGCCTGGCACGTCCGGGAAATGACCTCTGAGCTGCCGGTCCGATTCCTTCACCGTCATTGGTCTAGTCCCATTGGCCTAGACCAGTATTGACGGACGCGGGCGTTGGGGATAGACCTGTGCCGTTCCCCAATCCGAGGGACGGCGCACCTGTCGGATCACTCCACCATCACCACCCACACTTCCTTCCGACCGGAGCGAGCATGCGCACAACCAGACGATCCGTCGCGGCGATGGCCGCCTCGGCCACCGTCCTGCTGGGCATCGGCCTGACCGCCCTGGGCGCCACCAGCGCCCAGGCCGCCCCCACCAACACCACCGGCGCCGCGGCGACCTCGGGCGGCCTGAAGATCGCCTACTACGACCAGTGGTCGATCTACCAGAACGCCTTCTACCTCAAGAACCTCGACACCGAGGGCATGGCCGGAAAGCTCGACTACCTGGTCTACGACTTCGAGAACGTCGACCCGACGAACCTCACCTGCATGGAGACGACGAAGGCCAGCGACCCCGACCCCGCGGGCGAGAGCGACCCGAACGCGGGCGACGGCGCGGGCGACTCCTTCGCCGACTACCAGAAGAGCTACGGCGCGGACACCAGCGTCGACGGCACCGCGGACGCCTGGAACATGCCGATCGTCGGCAACTTCCACCAGTTCCAGGAGCTGGAGAAGAAGTACCCGAACCTGAAGGTCGAGCTGTCCCTCGGCGGCTGGACCTTCTCGAAGTACTTCTCCGACGTCGCCGCGACGGACGCCTCGCGCAAGAAGTTCGTGTCCTCGTGCATCGACATGTTCGTCAAGGGCAACCTGCCCGCTCAGAACGGGTACGGCGGCGCGGGCACCGCGGCGGGCATCTTCTCAGGCTTCGACATCGACTGGGAGTACCCGGGCGGCGGCGGCCACCTCGGCAACCACGCCAGCGCCGCGGACAAGCAGAACTACACGCTGCTGCTGCAGGAGTTCCGCAACGAGCTGAACGCCCAGGGCGCGAGCGACGGCAAGTCGTACACCCTCTCCGCGGCGCTGCCCTCCGGCCAGGACAAGATCTCGAACATCGAGACCGACAAGATCGGCCAGTACCTGACCTTCGGCGACGCCATGACGTACGACATGCACGGCGGTTTCGAGCCCACCGGGCCGACGAACCACCAGGCGCCGATCTACGACAACCCGGCCGACCCGATGACCCCGGTGGCGCCCGGCACGGAGAAGTACTCGACCGACGAGGCGGTGAAGGCGTACACCGTCGGGGACTCGCAATACGGCATCCCGGGCGGGTTCCCGGCGAACAAGCTCACCGTCGGCGTGCCGTTCTACTACCGGGGCTGGACCGGCGTACCGGCCGGCAGCAGCCACGGCCTGTTCCAGACCGCGACGGGTCCGGCCACCGGAGCCGCGCTGTCCGGCAACGTCAACGGCATCCGCATGTACAAGGAGCTGACCGGGATCGTCGACAACCCGGCCGACACCTTCTGGGACTCCTCGGCGCAGGCCGCGTACTTCTACGACGGCACCAACTTCTGGTCCGGCGAGGACGCGCAGTCGATCCAGGCCACCTCGGACTACCTGCACTGCAACGGGCTGGCCGGGGCGATGATGTTCTCGCTCTACGACCTCGACCCCGCCGCCACGCTGTTCAACGACACGGTGACCGACGTCAACGGCTCCTCGGCGACCTGCCCGGCGGCCCCGCCGAGCGGCACCGCCAGCGCGAGCGCGTCAGCCTCGGCCTCCGCGAGCGCTTCGGCCTCCGCGTCGGCGACCGCGCCGAGCGGCGGCTGCTCTGCTGCGGCGTGGGTGTCTACGACTGCTTACAACGGTGGTGCGGTGGTGTCCTACAACGGTCACACCTGGACCGCCAAGTGGTGGACCCAGGGCGATATCCCGGGCAACAACAGCCAGAACGTCTGGACCGACAACGGCGCCTGCTCCGGTGGCGGCACGGCCAGCGCTTCGGCGTCGGCATCGGCCACCAGCGGCGGGGGAACCTGTACCGCTGCCGCGTGGGTGTCTACGACTGCTTACAACGGTGGTGCGGTGGTGTCCTACAACAGCCACACCTGGACCGCCAAGTGGTGGACCCAGGGCGATATCCCCGGCAACAACAGCCAGAACGTCTGGACCGACAACGGCGCCTGTTAGCGACTGACCGGTGCGACGGGCGCGGAGGGCGACAGCCTCCGCGCCCGTCTACGTTACTGACACGATTTAATCCGATAGGGGGCGCAGGTATTGACGCACAGCGGTCCGGCGAATAGCTTCCCTGCTGCTGCCATCTGAAACGTTATAAGTCCTAGGGCCATACACCACCGTGCCCTGATATGCGCATGCTTCGACGGCCGCCGGCCCGACGGCCGCGCGGTCTGGTGATCAATGGAGATACCCACCCCATTGGAGCAGCTGTGAACCCAGGCAGTTTCGCCCGCCGCAATCCGCCCGGCCGCCATCCCTCCCGCTCACGCCGCCGCGCGACGACCCTGTCGGCGCTGGTCCTCGCGCTCGCCGCAGCCTGCGCCTTCTCGTTGCCCGCGCACCCGGCCGCCGCCGCGACGTCGGGTACGCCGTGGCCGACGTCGCCCGCCTGGCAGAGCTATGTCGAGACCCCCACGAGCTCAGCCGTATGCCCGACCGCGGTGGTCAGCACCGCCGGCGCGGTATCCGGCGCCGCGAACCTGCTGTGCGGCGGCTCCGGCGGCGCGACGCTGACGCTCGCCTCCGGCGGTACGACGCCCACGATCCTGCTGGACTACGGCAAGGAGATCGGCGGCGAGCCGTACTTCACCGTCTCAGCCGAGAGCGGATCGCCGGTACTCAAGGCCGGATACAGCGAGAGCCTGCAGTACGCGAGCGCCTCGGGCGACGCGGGGACGCCATGGGGCGAGGGCGACACCGCACGCAGCGACAGCTACACCGTCACCGGAACGGGCACCATCACCAACCGGTACGTCCAGGGCGGCGAGCGGTACGAGGAGCTCACCCTGACCTCGGTCGGCAGCCTCACGCTCAGCGCACTGGGCGTCACCTACATCGCAGACCGCACGCAGGCCGCCGGTTACGCAGGCTACTTCGATTCCAGCTCGGACCAGCTGAACAAGATCTGGTACGACGGCGCCTACACCGCGCAGATCGACTCCGTGCCGACCGGTTCGCTGCCCGGTACGTGGCAGAGCACCGGCGGCGCGCTGGACGCGGTGGGCTCCTCGGGCAACAACGGCGCGGGCGTCCTGAATCAGGGCACGTCCTGGGGCGACTACACCACCACCTTCCAGACCGAGATCGTCGCCAACCAGTCCGGCTGGATCGTGCGCGGCCAGGACGCGATCGACGGATACGCGTTCATCCTCAACGACAGCGCGGACACCACCGGCACGCCGAACACCTTGCAGGAGTTCGACGTGCACGGCGGGATCTACAGCAGCGTCGGCTCCGTGACGCTCCCGACCGCGCTGGCGGCCGGCACCTGGCACACCGTGGTGACCACCGTCTCCGGGACGAGCATCACCGTCTCGCTCGACAGCAAGCCGCTCGCCAGCCTGAACTCCGCCTCGTTCCCGTCCGGCACCACCGCGTACTCGGCGGGCACGATCGGCTTCCGCGAGTACACCGGCGAGGAGGCCTACTTCAAGGGCCTGAGCGTCGTCAGCAGCTCGGGCGCCACCCTGTACAACAATGCCCTGAGCACGGCCGCGAACCTGTCCGACTTCACCGCGCCGGGCGTCAACTCGCTGCCCTCGATGGTGGACGGCGCCAAGCGGGACCGCGCGATCTGGGTCGGCGACATGAACGTGGAGGGGCCGACCGACTACTACTCCTTCGACAACGCGTCCTATATCAGGGACTCCCTGGCACTGCTGGGCAGTTACCGGCTCTCCAGCGGCTTCGTCACCGGCGCCCTGCCGCCGCAGGACTCGCTGAACAGCGCGGGCCCGACCCCCGGCACCGTCGGGACGTATTCGGCCACGTACTCGATGTACTTCGTCACCGCGCTCGAGCAGTACTACCTGTACACCGGGGACCTCGCGTTCGTGGACCAGGAGTGGCCGATCGTGCAGGGCGAGCTGGCCTGGAACGCGAGCCAGGTGGACTCGAACGGCCTGTTCGTGACCGACGGATCGGACGGGGCCGACTGGGACTTCTACGACGGGAACAAGACCGGCGAGGTCTCCGCGTACAACATGCTGTACTACAAGACCCTGATCGACGGCGCGGCGCTGGCCTCCGCAGCGGGCCAGAGCTCGCCGGCCGCCACCTACACGGCGAACGCCGCCGCGCTCAAGACCGCTATCAACGCACACCTCTACAACAGCTCCCTCGGCGTGTACGAGCTCAGCAACACGCAGACGACCGTGGTCGCCCAGGACGCCAACGCCCTCGCGGTGCTGTACGGGATCGCCCCGGCGGCCAACGACGCCGCGATCCTGGCCACGCTCAAGAGCGACCTGTGGACCTCGTCCTACGGCCCGGTGCCGTTCTCCAACGGGTCCGGCTTCAGCTCGGTGATCAGCCCCTTCGTCGGCGGCTTCGAGCTGAACGCGCGCTACGCGGCCAACGACGCGGCCGACGCGGAGAGCCTGCTGGCCACCGAGTGGGGGCACATGATCGGCTCCGGCAGCGACCAGACCGGCACCATGTGGGAGAACGTCTCCAGCGGCGACGGCACCCCGGGCCTGGGTTCGAGCACGAGCCTGTCGCACGGCTGGTCCACCATGCCAACCTCCACACTGTCGGGCTACGTGCTGGGCGTCCGCCCGGCCACCGCCGGCTACGCGACGTGGACCGTGCAGCCGCACCCAGGCTCGCTGGCCTGGGCCGAGGGACAGGTACCCACCCCGCACGGCAACGTGGCAGTCAACTGGGCCGGACAGCCCGGCGTGGACCAGTTCAGCATGAGCGTCACCGCACCCGCCGGGACCACCGGCACCGTCGCGGTACCGACGTACGGCGCCGCGAGCCCGGTCATCAACGTCAACGGCCAGGTCGTGTGGAGCGGCGGAGCGTTCACCGCCACCAGCGGCGTATCAGGGGCCTCCGCCGACGCGAACTACGTGTACCTGACCGGCGTGCAGCCGGGCACCTACACCGTCGCGTCGAACCCGGGCACGTACCCGACGCCGTCCGGCTACACCTCCTGCGCGAGCCAGAACGGCACCTGCTCGTTCACCGGCACCGAGTCGGTCGCGTACGGCGCGAACGGCATCTACAGCTACACCACCGTCACCGGCGGAACCGCCTGCACCGACGCGGCCCTGGGCGACCCGAACTACGGCGTCGTCAAGTCCTGCTACGTCGGCGCGGTCGTCGCCGGTCCGAGCGGAACCGCGTACTGCGGGGCGGAGAACGCACTGTGCTCCTTCTCCGGCACCCGCACCGTCGCGTACGGCGCGGGCAGCAGCTTCACCACCAAGTCCATCACCGGCGGCACACCGTGCACCAACGCAGTGTTCCCCGATCCGGACTTCGGCGTGGTCAAGGCGTGTTTCCTGGAACCGTGAGGCTGACGGGCCGTCACCCGAGCGCCGCGCGGTCGTTCTGGACCCACTCTCCTCGATGCATCACGCCACGTACGGTGTGTTCGCCGTCGAGGACGACCAGATCGGCCGCGCGGCCCGAGGCGATCGTGCCGCTGTGCTCCGCGAGGCCGAGGGCCCGGGCCGGCGTCTCGGTAACGGCCGCGAGCGCCGCGCGGAATGAGACGCCTGCACGCACCGCGGTGCGCAGCGCGTGGTCGAGCGTCAGGGTGCTGCCGGCCAGGGAGTCACCGTCGACGAGCCGGGCCCGTCCGTCGGTCACCCGTACCCGCTGTTCGCCCAGCAGGTAGTCGCCGTCGCCACAGCCGGTGGCCGCCATCGCGTCCGTGACCAGGGAGAATCTGCCGACAGCGGCGGCCGCGGTGCGGCGCAGGGTGGCCTCGTGCAGGTGGAAGCCGTCGGCGATCAGCTCGACGACGACCCGCTCGTCGTCGGCGAGGGCGATCACCGGACCCGGGGCCCGGCCGAGGATCGGCGGCATGCCGTTGTACAGGTGCGTGGCCACGCTCGCGCCGCGGTCGACCGCCGCCCGCGTGGTCTCGTAGTCGGCCGAGGTGTGTCCGACCGCTGCGACGACTCCGGCCCCCGTGACGCGCTCGACCGCGTCGAGTCCTCCGGGCAGCTCCGGCGCGAGCGTGATCATGCGCAGCGCGGCGGGCGCGGCGGAGAGCAGCCGGTCCAGCGCGGCCGGCCTCGGCGGCTGCAGGTGGCGCGGATCGTGCGCACCACGGTGCCCGGCGGACAGGAACGGACCCTCGAGGTGCACGCCCGCGAGCGCGCCGCTCGTGACGTGCGGCGCGAGCGACCGCAGCCGGTGTTCGAGCACGTCGATCGGCGCCGAGACGAGGCTCGCGACCATGGTGGTGGTGCCGTGGGCGAGGTGGTGGCCGGTGATGGCCGCGACCGCCGCCGCGTCCGCCTCGTCGAAGCTGTGGCCGACCGCGCCGTGCGCGTGCATGTCGACGAAACCGGGCACCAGCCACCGGTTCGCAAGATCCTGATCCACCGGCCCGGGCGGCGGGCCTTCGCCGAACTCCGCGATGCACGGCCCGTCGACGCGCACCCACCCCGGCGCCAGGATCCGGCCTCCCGCCACGATGCGGGCCCCGGCGAGGATCACGACGCGTCCCGCGCCTTCGACAGGCCGCGGGCTTCCAGCAGGTCGCGCGCGAGCAGGGCGCTGCCGAGGCACGCGGCGCGGTCGCCGAGCGCCGCCTTCAGGAGCAGGGGCCTGCGTTGAAAGGTCAGGCGCGCGTCGATCCGCTTGGCGAGCGGCGCGATGAGCGCGTCCCCCGCCTCTGCCAGCCCGCCGCCGAGCACCACCGCGTCCGGGGCGAGTACGGAGGCCGTCCAGGCCAGGGCCAGGCCCAGCGCGTCGAGCGCCTCGGTCCACACCGCGTCCGCGTCCGGATCGCCCTGCGCGGCGAGCGCGAGCACCTCGGCGGAGCCGGGCACGGACCGTCCGGTGCGCGCGGTGTACCGGCGCGCGATGGCCGCGGCCGAGGCGATCGCCTCGAGGCAGCCGGAGCCGCCGCACGCGCACGGTTCCCCGTGGCCGACGTCGGTGTGGCCGATCTCCCCGGCGTAGCCGTGCGCGCTGTACGGCTGTCCGTCGAAGCACAGGGCCGCGGAGATGCCGGTCCCGATCGGGACGAACACGGTGCTGGCCAGTCCGCGGCCGACGCCGAGCCGCGCCTCGGCCAGCGCCCCGACCCGCACGTCGTGCCCGAAGGCGACGGGCAGGGCGAGCCGCTCGGCGACCAGGTCGCGCAGCGGCTCGTCCGTCCAGCCGAGGTTCTCCGAGTAGACCGCCAGTCCTGCCGCGTCGTCGACGGTGCCGGGCACCGCGAGGCCCACCGCGCTGAGCCGTTCGGGCGCCTGCCCGCTCAGCCGCAGGACGCTGTCCCGGACCGCGTCGGCGACCCGGGCCGCGATGCCGGGCCCGGGCCGCGGCGTGGGCACCCGGTCCTCGCCCACGGTCCGTCCGTCGTGCGTCACGAGCACGGACTTGATGCCGGTGCCGCCGACGTCGACCCCGGCCACCAGGATGGCTGCGTCGGGCATGTCAGTCTCCTTCGCCAACAGAGCCGTAACAGTATCCTGTGATGGCCGGGACCGGCGGTTTTCGCCTGCTGATTGCCGGTGCTGCCGCTCTGCTACTGCTACTGCTGCGTCACGGTGACCACGCTGCCCCAGGCGTCGGCCGAGTAGCCGGAGCCGTTGAAGACGACCTTCTCGGTGGTCGCGTGCGTGCCGAGCCAGGACGCCTGGAGCGTCCAGGAGTACGTGTAGCCGCTGACCGTCTCCTGCGGGTCATCGGCCAGCGGCGTCCACGACCAGTCGGTTCCGCTGCCGGCGTACCGGTACAGGGAGTCGTCCTCGATCATGTAGTCGCAGCCGACGTTCCCGGTGCTGAAGGTGAGTTCGTAGCCGGTCGTCCCGACGTTGTCCGAGTCGATGCAGACGATGTGGGAGTTGTACTCCAGGTTGTAGGTCGCGGTGTAGGTGGCCGTGGTCGAGGTCAGCGTGGACGCAGCGGCGCTGATGTCGCTCGCGGGTACGGGTGCGGTGACCGTGATGCCGCTGCTCAGCGCCGATGAGTGGCCGGAGGTGTCCTGCGCGAGGACCGTGTACGTGTACGCAGTCCCCGGAGTCAGGCCGTCGAACCTGGCGCTGGTCTGCGTGGAGGGCAGGGAGAGGATCCAGGTACCGTTCTGGTAGACGTTGTAGAATGCCAATGGCTTGCTGCCCGCGGTCGACGCGCCCCAGGTGAGCGCGACGCTGTTGGCCTGCAGGTTGCTCGCGGTCAGGCCGGTCGGCGTGGTTGGCGCGGTCGCACCCGCGGCCGAGGTGCTCACGGTGAGCGCCGTGCTGGCCGCCGACACGTCGCCCGCATAGTCGCGGGCCTTGACCGTGAACGAGTACGAGGTCGAGGGCGACAGTCCGTCGACGGTGTAGTCGGTGGCGCTCGGGGTGTAGTTGGTGACCTCGCCGACCTGGACGCCGTTGCGGTAGACGTCGTAGCCGACCACCGCCGGCCAGCTCGCCGAGGTCCAGCTGACGTCCACGGTGGTGCCCGTGACCGCCGCCGCGGTGGGCTTGGCCGGTGTGGCCGGGGTTCCGGTGCTGGTCACCGCGAGGGAGGTCAGCTCGCTGCTCCAGTACGAGGGCAGCGCATTCCACGGGTTCGACAGCACGCCGTCGGTGACGTAGACGTAGCCGACCCCGTTGTTCTTCGACCGGGTGATCGCGTCGGCCATCTGGGTCGAGCCGGTCGCGTAGATCAGGTTCATGAACTTGTGCGGGTCGTAGCCCGCCTCCCAGGAGCTCGGCGCGTAGGACGTGTACGAGGCGTAGCTGCCCTCGAAGGTGAGCAGCACGTCGGCGCTGGTCTCATAGCACTGCGGCACGTCGACGCCGGGGTTGTCCACGGTCAGCGCGCCGCTGTGGCGCTGCTTCACGTAGTCGCTGATCTGCTTGTAAAGGCTGGAATAGGTGGTCGAGGTGCTGGTCGGCCCGCAGACGTTGGTGGCGTCGTCGAAGAAGATGCCGTCGATGTCGGTGCCGTAGAACTGGTACCAGGCGTTGACGTCGGTCTCGACCTGGGCCAGCCAGGCCGGGACGCTGGTGTCGCGCAGCCGGGTCAGCCGGCCGGTGGTGCCGAAGTAGCCGGTGTCCACGTACCCGTACACCTTGACCCCGGCGGCGTGGGCGTTGTGGATCGCGGTCGCCCAGTTGCTGTCCACGCCGTTGCTCGGGCCGTTGTACACGTTGGCGATGGCCATGCCGACCTTCGAACCAGCGGAGGCGACCTGGGCCCACTGGGTGGCGCCGGTTCCGCTCGGGTAGATGTAGGCGGGGACGGCCAGCTGCTGGCCGGTCGCGAGGGTGGCGGCGTGTGCGGGGGCCGCGGCGAGCGGAGCTCCGAGCAGGGTGCCGGTCAGTGCGGCCGCCAGCGCGAGAGCGCGTATGCGAAGGCGGCTGTGTCGCCATTCGGGCATGAGGGTGTCCCTTTACTTGGTAGCTAATTGATATTCGAACTCGGTGGGTGGGGAACCCGGATCGCAGGGGACTTACCTGTCCGCGGTCCGGGAGTCGGCGAGTGCGGCGTTGACGCCCTTGATGCAGTCCGCGGCCACGGCGGCGGCTGCCTCGCGGGCCGAGGCGAGGTAGCGGCGCGGATCGACCAGGGCCGGGTCCTCGCGCAGCGTCGTCCTGATCGAGTCGGTGAACGCGAGGTTGAGCAGCGTGCCGATGTTGATCTTGGTCATGCCGTGGGTCACGGCGGCGTGCAGCATCGGGTGCGGGATCCCGGAGGATCCGTGCAGGACCAGCGGCACGGGCACGGCGGCCCGCAGCCGGGCGATGAGGTCGAGGTCGAGCTCGGCGGTCCGGGTGCGCATGGCGTGGCTGCTGCCGACCGCGACGGCGAGCGCGTCCACCCCGGTCGCGGCGGCGAACTCGGCGGCCTGGTCCGGGTCGGTGCGCACGCCCGGGGTGTGCGCCGAGCCCTTGCCCCCGATCTCGCCCAGCTCCGCCTCGATGAACAGTCCGTTGGCATGCGCCCAGTCGGCGGCGGCGCGGGTGGCGGCGAGGTTCTGCGCGTCCGGCAGCCGTGAGGCGTCGAACATCACCGAGCTCGCGCCGCAGGCGGCGGTCCGGTGCAGCAGCTCGGAGTCCTCGACGTGGTCCAGGTGCAGCGACAGCCGCGCCGGGCTGGCGCTCGCGATCTCGACGACCGCGGCGGCCAGCGGCGCCACGTCATGGTGATAGCGGACGGCGTTGTGGCTGATCTGCACGATCGCGGGCAGCCCGGTGAGCTCCGCCGCGGCGGCCACCGCCTCGACATGCTCGAGGGTGATGACGTTGAACGCTGCGATGCCCGCGCCGGTGGCGTGAGCCCGCGCGACGAGGTCGGCGGTGGTGCTCAACACTGCGGAACGCTCCTGTCGGTGGCGGTTGCCGTCGTGGTGGATGTCGCGGTGACTGGCGGTGTTGCGGTCGCCGTGACAGTGGTGCTGCCGGCCAGTTCCTCGATCCGGTCGGCGGCGACCGCACCGGCGCAGGGTTCGAGGACGGCGGCGGCCGACCAGGCGGCCGCAGTACGCAGCAGGTCCGGCCAGTCGCGCCGCTCGGCCAGGCTGACCGCGAGCGCGGCGACGGCGGCGTCTCCCGCGCCGGTCGGGTTGACCGGCCGCAGCGCGGCGGGCACAGCGCGCCAGACGCCGTCCGCGGTCACTGCGGTCAGTCCCGTCGGACCGTCGGAGACCACGACCGCGGCCGCCCCCGCGTCGAGCAGCCGCCGTCCACCGGCCACTGGATCACGCTGGCCGGTCGCCGCATAAAGCTCGGCGCTGTTCGGCTTGACCAGGTCCGGCCGCGCGTCCAGGGCGGCGACCAGCGCGGCGCCGTCCGCGTCCACGATGACCGGCACGTCGTGCGCGTGCGCCTCGTGGACCAGGACCCGGTACGCGTCCGGCGGAACCGCGGCGGGCAGCGAGCCGGAGAGCACGACCACGTCGGCGTCCGCGATGAGCGAGCCGAGGTGTTCCAGCAGCGCGGGCCAGTCCACGCTGCCGGCCGCCGGTCCCGGCTCGGCCAGCATCGTCGCCCGTCCGGTGCCGGTCTCGATGATCGTCAGAGTTCGACGTGTCTGCGCAGCCCACTGATCCACTGCCCGGTCTGCCGCGTCGCAGCCGAAGAAGGACTCCCGGATCCCCGCCCCGGCCAGCTCGGCGCGCAGCCGGCGGCCGGTCGCACCGGCGGCGAACCCCGTCGCCAGGGTCGGGTGCCCGAGCTGGTGCAGAACCCTGGCGACGTTGACGCCCTTGCCGCCGGGCCGCTCGGTGACCGCGTCCGGGCGATGCGTCGTCCCCGGTTCCAGGCGCCGCACCGCGTGGGTGATGTCCCACGCGGGGTTCAGCGTGACGGTCAGGATCACGGGTGCGCGCCGCTCACGAGGCCGAACCGAGCACCACGGACCGGGTGAGGCTGCGCGGACGGTCCGGATCCAGGCCCCGCGCGACCGCCACCGCGGCGGCCAGCCGCTGGACCCGGATCAGGTCGACCTGGGGATCCTCGGCGTGGTCCACGAAGAGCGCCCCGGTCGGCGCCACGTCCTCGCTCAGCCGGTCCTCGTCCGGACCGAAGTGCCAGACCAGGCGGCCCGGGGCGGCGATGGCGATCGGCCCGTGCCGGTACTCCATGGACGGGTAGGCCTCGGTCCAGCCCTGCGTCGCCTCGCGAAGTTTCAGCGCGGCCTCGCGGGCGACTCCGTGTGCCCAGCCCCGGCCCAGAAAGGTGATCTGCTCGGCCGCGAGCCACTCCGGCGGCAGCGGCTCGGCCAGCACCCGCTGCGCCGCGTCGGCCAGCGCGTCGAGCGGCTCGCCGAGGCTGGCCCGCAGCACGGCCAGCGCGGTGGTCGCGAACAGGGTCTGCACGACGGAGCGCTCGTCGGCGAAGGAGAGGTCGACGATGTGGTCCGCGGACTCGACGATCGGCGTGCTGATCGAGGCGGTCAGCGCCACGGTCGGGCACTGCCCGCGCCCGCGCTCCAGCAGCTCCAGGATCTCGGTCGTGGTCCCGGAGCGCGAGATCGCCACGAGCCGGTCGTAGCCGCGTCCGTGCGGGAACTCCGAGGCGGCGAACGCGTCGGTCTCGCCGAAACCGCCCCGCTCGCGCCGCGCGGCGTAGGCCTCGGCCATGAACCAGGAGGTGCCGCAGCCGACCACGGCGACCCGCTCGCCGAGTTCCGGCAGCCCGTTGCCCGGCGCGGCGGCCAGGGCGCCGGCCTTGCGCCAGGCCTGCGGCTGCCGGGTGATCTCGTCCCCGATGAAGGACATGCCTACTCCTCGCTTGCGATTTCCGTGAGTGGTGCCGTGGTGGTCCGCCGCGCCCCGGCCTGGTTCCCGGCGAAATACCGCAGGACCGCCGAGTCAAGTTCGGGTACTGATACCGGTGTCCCGCCGGCCCGCAGGGAGGCGGTGGCGGCGACCCCTGCCGCCACCGCCTCGCGCGCGGCGACCGGCGAGGTGTCGGTCGGACCCCCCGCGGCGACGAAGCGCAGGAACTCGCCCACCAGCGCCTCGTCCGCGCCGCCGTGCAGGCTCTCCCGCTCCTCCTGCGACGGCATCGGGATCGGGATCGTCAGGTCCGCGTCGCTCCGGTAGCCGGACCGGCCCTTGTTCCAGACCTTGACGGTCGCCGGGTCGCCGTCGAGCCCGTCGCCGAAGTTCTCCAGCCGGCCCTCGTCGCCGATGACCGTGTAGTTGCGCCAGTAGTCGGGCGTGAAATGGCACTGCTGGTAGCTGGTGAGCACCCCGTTGTCCAGCCGGGTCAGCATCAGGCTGAGGTCTTCGACGTCGATGACGGGGTGCAGGTCGCGCAGCGCGGACGGCGGCCAGACGCCCGGGTCGAACCAGTCCGTCATCCGCAGCCCGGCGGTGTCGCCGTTCCCGGCGCGCCGATGCGTGTTGTCGCCGTAGACCGCGAGTTCGCCCATTGCGACGACGCTGCGCGAGTAGCCGCCGGCCAGCCAGTGGATGACGTCGAGGTCGTGCGCGCCCTTCTGCAGCAGCAGGCCGGTGGTCTTGGCCCGTTCGGCGTGCCAGTCCTTGAAGTAGTAGTCCCCGCCGTGCCCGACGAAGTGGCGGCACCACACCGAGCGGACCGCGCCGATCGCGCCCTCGTCGATCAGCTCCCGCATCCGGCGCAGCACCGGCAGGTGACGCAGGTTGTGGCCCACGTACAGCCGGCTGCCGGTCCGCGCCGCGGCCGACAGCACGGCGTCGCAGTCCTCGACGGTGATCGCCAGGGGTTTGTCGACGAACACTGCCACGCCCGCGTCCAGGAAGAACCGCGCCGGCGTCGCGTGCAGGTGGTCCGGGGTGAGTATGAACACTGCGTCGAGCTCTTCGCCGAGCAGGTCCTGGTACGTCTCGTGCACCGCGGCCTCGGCCCCGAACAGCTCCCGGGCGTCGCTCCGGCCGCGGGGGTCCGGGTCGGCGCACGCCACCACCCGTGCCGTGCCGGGCTGATTGGCGAGCGTGGCCATCTGCGCCCGCTGCCCGACGCCCACCACCCCGATCCGCAGCTCCTGGTCCAGTGTCTGCGCCGTCTCGGTATCAGCCTGAGTCTCAGACATCTGTCAGCCCTTCGTTCCGGTCAGCGCGATGCCCTCGACGACGCGCCGCTGCAGGACCACGAACACGACGATCACCGGGACCGTGGCCATCAGCGCGCCGGCCATCAGCACCGGGTAGTCGGTCAGGTACTGGCCCTGCAGCGAGGCGAGCCCGGCGCTGAGCGTCATCTTCCCCGGGTCGGTGTTCACGATCAGCGGCCAGAGCAGGTCGTTCCAGGACCAGATCAGGGTCAGGATCCCGAGCGCGGTCAGTCCGGGCCGGGCCAGCGGCAGCATGATGCTCCAGAAGATCCGCAGCGGGTTCGCCCCGTCCAGCCGGGCCGCCTCCTGCAGCTCGGGCGGCAGGGCCAGGAAGAACTGGCGCAGCAGGAAGGTGCCGAAGGCGCTGAACATGCCCGGCAGGAACAGCGCCGGCAGCGTGTTGAGCAGGTGCAGGCTCTGCATGATCTGGTACTGCGGGATCACCAGCAGCTGGCTGGGCACCAGCAGCACCGAGAGGAACACTCCGAACAGGACCCTGCGGCCGGGGAACTCGATCCAGGCGAAGGCGTACGCCGCCATCGAGCAGAACAGCAGCTGCCCGCAGGTGCGCGCCAGGGCGTTGACGACGCTGTTGAACAGCATGCTGCGGAACGGGATCCCGCTGAACACGCTGCTGTAGTTGCCGGTGTGCCAGTTGGAGGGCAGCAGCGTCGGCGGCACGGCGGTGGACTCGGTCAGGCTCTTGAACGAGGTCAGCAGTTCCCAGACGAACGGACCGGCCAGCGCGATCACGGCGGCGATCAGGAAGGTGTGCGCGCCGATCGGTCCGTAGCGCCGCCGCCGGGGCCGGGCCCGCAGGCGTACCAGCACACTGTTGCCATCGAGGCTAGCCATAGTGGACCCACCTGCGCTGCAGCCGGAACTGGACGGCGGTCACGGCGACGATCACGAGCAGCAGCAGGAAGGCCATCGCGGCGGCGTAGCCGCGGTTGTTGTCGATGAAGGCGTCCTGGTAGAAGAGGTAGACCACGGTGCGGGTCTGCGGCAGCGCCGGATTGGTCCGGCCGATCAGCATGTAGACCAGGTCGAAGGTCTGCAGCGAGCCGATCACCGACAGCACCGTGACGAAGAACAGGCTGGGGCTCAGCAGCGGCACGGTCAGCGCGAAGAACTGGCGCACCGGTCCGGCCCCGTCCACCTCGGCCGCCTCGTAGTACTGGCGCGGGATGGACTGCAGCCCGGCCATCAGGATGACCATGTTGTAGCCGACCGTGGACCAGATCCCGACGACCACCACGGCGATCAGCGCGGTGTGCGGATCGCTGATCCAGTAGGTACCGTGGATGCCGACCTTGCGCAACAGGGCATTGATGAGCCCGTAGTCGCCGTTGTACAGCCACCGCCAGACGATCGCGACCGCGGCCGGCATGGTGACCACCGGCAGGAACATCAGCGTGCGGTACGCGGCGACGCCCCGGCGGCCGGGCCGGCCCAGCACCGCCGCGAGCGCCAGCGAGACCGGGATCCCGAGCAGCCCGAGCAGGCAGTACCAGGCGGTGTTCTCGAAGGCAGAGCGCAGGTCCGGATCGTGCAGGATCTGCCGGTAGTTGTCCAGGCCGCTCCAGGTGTGGCCGCCGAACGGGCCCCAGGTGGTGAAGCTGTAGTACAGGGTCTGCACCACCGGCCACAGGTAGAACACGCCGAGGCCGAGCGCGGTCGGGGCCAGGAACAGCGCCGCCCACAGCGCGTTGGAGCGGCGGGCCGCGCCCCCGGGCCGCCGCCGGCCAAGACGGCCGGTGGTCCGGGAGCCGGCGGGCGCGGGAGCGGATTCCCCCGCCGAGGCGGCGGACCGCGCACCCGTCCTGGTGGCCGCCATCGTCACTGCTTCTCCTTGGCCAGCGCCGCGTTCATCTGCGTCGCCAGCTGCTGCGCGACCGTGGCGACCGGCTCACTCCCGTCCCAGGCCTTGGCCAGCAGGTTCGCCTCGAGGGTGTTCCAGGCGGCGGTGTTCTGCGAGATCGGGTACGGCACCGAGTTCGGCAGCTCGTCCAGGAAGGCCTGCAGGTCGTACTGCGGGTACGCCTTGACCCAGGCCTGCTGGGTGCCGTTGTAGGCCGGGATGACGGTGCCCGTGCTCGCCTCGATCTGTGCGGCCTGCTGCGAGCCGAGGAAGGTCTCGAACTTCTCCGCCTCGGCCAGGTGCGCGGTGTGCGAGAAGACCACGTTGGCCAGGCCGTGGATCACCGTGGCCTTCTTCACGCCCGAGGGCAGCTGCGTGACGTTCACGCCGGTCTTGGTGTTGGCGTTGGCGCCGAAGGCCACCGCGTCCCAGGAGCCGCCCCAGAACATCGCCAGCTTTCCGGACTCGAACATGTCCAGCGGGGCGGTGTCGGTCATCTGCTGCAGGCTCGGCGACTGCTTCTTCGCGATCAGGTCGGTCCAGAAGCTCAGGCCCGCGATGGTCGCCGGGTCGGCGTAGCCGGAGTTCTTGCCGTTCGCGGAGATCACCTGGCCGCCGGCCTGAAAGATGGTGTCGTAGTAGTTCTCCTGGCCCTCCAGGGTCGCGCCCACCGCGTAAATGCCCTTACTCGGGTTGGTGAGCTTGGCCGCGGCCGTCTGGAAGTCGGCCCAGGTCCACGACGCGGTCGGGTAGGCGACCTTGGCGGCGTCGAAAATGCTCTTGTCGTACCAGAGCCCGACGGTGTCGAAGTCCTTCGGCAGGCCGTACTGCACGCCCTTGTACTGGTAGAGCTTGACCAGGGAGGCGGGGTAGACCGAGGTGTCCGGCGTGAGCGAGGTGAGCGGCTCGATCACCCCGTTGGAGGCGTAGAGCTGGAAGTTCGGGCCGTTCATCCAGAACACGTCCGGGGCCTGCCCGCCGGTCGCCGCGGCCTGCAGCTTGGTGAAGTAGTCCGTGTACGGGGTCAGCTGCACCGTCACCGAGATATCCGGGTTCTGCTTCTCGAAGGCGGCGATGATCTGCTTCATGGCCGGCACCTGGTTGGTGTCCCAGACCCCGTAGGTGAGCGAGACCTTCCCGCCGGCCGCCGCGGCGGTCCCGCCGCCGCTCGAACAGGCGGCCGCCGAGCCGAGCAGCGCCAAGGACGCCGCCGCAACCGCCAACTTCTTCTTTCGCACTTCGCACTCCCTGGATCGCGTACGGGTGGACCGCCGGCCGAGCCGTGCCGCCGTGGATGGGGAAGACGATAAGTCGCTCAGAAGTGTTCGTACAGCGGTACTAGTGAGCAGTTTCGAGCAATCGTTGCTACGATCCCAGTACAGATTTCGGGAGCTGACCGTGAACCGTTACGCCCGTATGAACGCCCTGCTCGACGCCATGGCCGCCGAGGGCCACCTGGAGGTGGACGAGCTGGCCAAGCAGCTCGGGGTGTCGTCCACGACCATCCGGCGCGACCTCAACCATCTGCACGAGCAGCAGCTGGTGACCCGCACCCGCGGCGGGGCGGTGGCGACCACGGTCAACTACGACCTGCCGATCAGGTACCGCCGGGCCAGCCACAGCTCGGAGAAGACCCGGATCGGCCAGGCCGCGGCCGCCCTGGTCGGCCCCGGCGACATCGTCGGCATCAACGGCGGCACCACCACCACCGCGGTGGCCCGGGCCATCGCCGAGCGCCAGCCGGCCCAGGACGCGCGCGGTCCGGAGCAGATCACCATCGTGACCAACGCGATCAACATCGCCGGCGAGCTGACCGTGCGCCGGCACGTCAAGCTGGTGATGACCGGGGGAGTCTCCCGGCTGCAGTCCTTCGAGCTGACCGGGCCGCTGGCCTACGACACCCTCGCCCAGATCGACCTCGACTACACCATGCTCGGCGTCGACGCCTTCGACCCCGAACTCGGCGCGAAGGCCCTGGACGAGGAGGAGGCCAGGATCAACCAGCTGATGGTCAAGCAGGCCCGGAAGGTCGTCGTGGTCGCGGACAGCAGCAAGCTGGCCGCCCGCGCCTTCGCCCGGATCTGCCCGCTGAGCGCGGTGGACTGCTTCATCACCGACTCCGGCGCGCCCGCCGAGGCGATCGACAGGATCCGCGAGCACGGAGTGGAAGTGATCGTCGTCTAGGAGGGTGCTGAAGATCTTGGCCGGATCAGCGAAACGGCCACGCGGCGTCAGCCGCATATGCGGCACTGTCGCGCCCGGCTGCCAAGGCGCCGGAGCGCCCTCAGGCCGGTTTTGCCTGTGGGCGCCCGGCAACGCAGCCAGGCGGGATGCGGGGGCCGTTTCGCCCGGCCAAGATCTTCAGCACCCTCCTAGGGAGTGTGCGCCGAGTTCGCCCGCCGTTCACCGTTCGGCCAACCGTGCGGCGGCGGGCATCGGTATCAACGTCCGAGGTGGCTGACAACCGGTCGGCCTGGCATCGGGAGCACACTATGCCGCGTACTGCGGGCTGGGTTTTCTCACGGCGGACCGGAGGGCTGGCAGCCTCCGCCGTACTCGTGTCGGCGGCCGTGCTGGGGGTGGGGTCGGCGGCCTCGGCCTCGTCCTCGCACGACCGTGACGCCGCGGCCAAGCACGTCCTGCTCATCTCGGTCGACGGGCTGCACCAGAGCGATCTGGCCTGGTATGTGAAGCAGCACCCGCATTCGGCGCTCGCCGCGCTGGTGAACGGCGGGATCGACTACACCAACGCGCAGACCACGAACCCGTCCGACTCCTTCCCGGGCATGGTCGCGCAGCTGACCGGCGGCACCGCCGCCGAAACAGGGGTCTACTACGACGACACCTACAACCACGCGCTGCTGCCCGCCGGCACCACGGACTGCAAGGACGCGACCCCGGGCACCGAGGTGGACCTCACCGAGGACCTGGACGTCAACAAGGCCTCCATCGACGCCGGACAGGGCCTGTCCGGGCTGCCCGGCTCGATCCTGCAGATGACCGGCAACCCGCAGACCCTGATCAACCCGGCCAAGCTGCCGGTGGACCCGACCACCTGCAAGCCGGTCTACCCGAGCCAGTACCTGAAGGTCAACACGGTCTTCGACGTGGCCAAGAGCGCCGGGCTGCACACCGCCTGGTCCGACAAGCACCCGGCCTACTCGATCCTCGAGGGCAAGTCCGGCAACTCGATCGACGACCTGTTCACCCCGGAGATCAACTCCGACGCGCTCGGCTACGCCGTCGGGAACGACTGGACCACCGACAACGCGGCCACCCGGCAGTACGACGGCCACAAGGTCGACGCGGTGATCAACGAGATCGACGGCTACGACCACAGCCGCACCGCCAAGGCGGGCGTCCCGGCGATCTTCGGGATGAACTTCCAGACCGTGTCCACCGGCGAGAAGCTGCCCACCTCGGACGGCATGACCGGCGGTTACCTGGCCGACGGGGTCACCCCCGGCCCGCTGCTGTCCTCGTCGCTGGACTCGGTGAACGCGCAGATCGGCCGAATGATCGCCGAGATCAAGAAGCAGCACCTGGAGAAGTCCACCACGGTGATCCTCTCGGCCAAGCACGGCCAGTCCCCGACCAAGCCCTCCGACCTGACCCGGATCCCGGACGGCCCGATCGTCGACGCGGTCAACGCCGCCTGGGCCAAGGCGCACCCGTCGGCCAAGGCCCCGCTGGTCGCCTTCACCGTGGACGACGACGCCATGCTGTGGTGGCTGAACGACCGGTCCCAGGCCGCCGCCGACTTCGCCAAGAAGTTCCTGGAGAACTACTCCGGCACCGGCAACGACATCAACGGCAACCCGAAGGCGTTCACCTCCTCCGGTCTGACGAAGGTGTACGCGGGCGAGGCGGCCAAGGACTACTTCGGCGCCAAGGCCGGCGACCCGCGCACCCCGGACCTGGTCGGCGTCGCGCAGGTCGGCACGGTCTTCACCGGCGGCAAGGGCAAGATAGCGGAGCACGGCGGCGCGAACCCGGCCGACCGCGACGTGCCGATCGTGGTCTGGGGCGCCGGCGTGGACGCGGACGGCGCGCACTACAACGCCGCCGGCGTCTACACCACGCAGATCGCCCCGACCATCCTGAGCCTGCTCGGCCTGGACCCGAAGGACCTTCAGGCCGTGCGCGACCAGCACGTCAAGGTACTGCCGAAGATCTGACGATCTGTCGGCAGCGGTGGATCACTAGGCGTCGCGGTGCTTCAGGGCGTATCCGGCCAGCACGAGCAGGACGACCGGATACGCCAGGAGCACCGCGAACGACCACGACCGGGACAGCAGGTCCGGGTGCGGCTGCTGCGAGATGAGCTGCCCGGCCAGGTTGGTCGGCAGGAACTTGCCGATCCGGGTCTTCCACGGCGCGGGGAAGGCCGAGATCACCCCGGGAAGCACGAACACCAGCCCGAACAGCGCCGCGATGGCCCCCGCGGAGTGCCGCAGCAGAGCGCCCAGGGCCAGGCCGACCAGCCCGATGACGGCCAGGTAGAAGCCCGCCGACAGGACCGCGCGCAGGGCGCCGGAGTCGGTGATCGACAGGCCGATGCCGACGCCGTGCAGGATCGCCTGGACCGAGAAGAATGCGACGAAGGCCAGGATCTCGCCGCTGACCAGCGCGATGATCCCGAGCACCGCCGCCTTGGCGCCGAGCACGGCGTGGCGGTGCGGGACCGCCGCCAGCGTGGTGCGGATCAGTCCGCTGGTGTACTCGGAGCTGATCACCAGCACCCCCAGCACCCCGATCACCAGCTGGCTGAACTGGAAGCCGTCGAAGCTGGAGGCCAGCGCCTCGAAGTGGAAGTCCTTCTGCGCGTTCAGCTGCGTCCAGTTCGAGCTCACGTTCTGGGCGATCAGGATGCCGACCAGGACGGACGGGACCGCGGCCAGCAGCAGCGCCCAGTAGCTGCTGCGCACCGAGCGGAACTTGATCCACTCGGCGGCGAGCAGGTCGGCGAACCGGGCGGCCGGGGCGCCGGACGGGCGGGCCGCGGCCTGGGCGTAGGCCTTCGTCGAAGCGATCGCGGGCATCTCAGTGCTCTCCTGTCTGCGTGGCCGAACCGGCGCGGTACTCGACGCTCTGCGCGGTCAGCTCCATGAAGGCCTCCTCCAGGGAGGCGCGGTCGGGCCGCAGCTCGTGGACGGCGAGGCCGTGCTTCGCGGCCACGTCGCCGATCAGCTCCTGGCTCGCCCCGGTGACCGCGAGCGTGCCGTGTTCGGCGTCGGCCACCTGCGCGCCCTCGGCGATCAGCAGCCGGGCCAGCTCGCCGCCGTACGGGGTGCGCACCAGCACCCGTCCGGCCGAGCCGGACTCGATGAACTCGGCCACCCCGGTGTCCGCGATCAGCCGGCCCCGGCCGATGACCACCAGGTGGTCGGCGGTCTGGGCCATCTCGCTGAGCAGGTGGCTGGAGACCAGGACCGTGCGCCCCTCGGCGGCCAGCGACCGGAACAGCTCGCGCACCCAGCGCACGCCCTCCGGGTCCAGGCCGTTGACCGGCTCGTCGAACATCAGCACCCGTGGATCCCCGAGCAGTGCGGCGGCGATCCCGAGCCGCTGCTTCATGCCGAGCGAGAAGCCGCCGACCCGCTTCGCCGCCACCTCGGCCAGCCCGACCTGCTCCAGGACCTCGTCGACCCGGGCGGGACGAAGGGCGTTGCCGCGGGCCAGCGCCGCCAGGTGCGCGCGGGCGCTGCGTCCGCCGTGCACGGCCGTGGCGTCGAGCAGCGCGCCGACCTCGCGCAGCCCGCGCCGCAGGTCCGCGAAGCGGCGCCCGTCGACGGTGATCTCGCCGGAATCGGGCGAGTCCAGGCCGAGCACCATACGCATCGTGGTGCTCTTGCCCGCGCCGTTGGGACCGAGGAAGCCGGTGACCATGCCGGGCTGGACGGCGAACGACAGGCCATTGACGGCCAGCGTGCCGCCGTAGCGTTTGGTGACGTCCTTGACTTCGATCATGCGTTTCTCCTGGGAGTTCGAGGATCGGGCTGTTCCCTCCAAAGGCTCGCGTCCGGCGGCCCGAGAGTCGTCGGCTCCCAGTACCGATCCGCGGCCGGGGCCACAGGTGTACGCACACTGCGGGGGCGCCCCCGCCCTACATCTGCGGGATGAGGCGTACAGGTACACCGCCGGAACGATGCGCACGGCGGTCGGCGCGGATACCGTCACCTTGTGGCGGAAAAGTCCCCAGCGAGCGGCGGCGACGGCAGGCGTACCAACCAGGCGGTGTACTTTGCCCTGGACGGCCTCGTGGGCCTGGTTTTCGGCGCGCTGCTGGTTCAGTCCGCAATGAGGCCGGAGCTGCACCGCCCGGTGCACGCCCCCTTGGCCCTGGGCATCGCCGCATCTCTCGCGTCCGCGTCGAGCGTCGCGCTGCGCAGGCTCGCCCCGCTCCCGGCTCTCACGGTGGCGCTGGCCACGTGCACGCTGTCCTACCTCTGCGGGTTCCAGCGTGACCCGTATATCGCCGTCGGCGTGGTCATGTACATCGTCGCGGCGACGAAGCCTCGCCACGTGTCGATCAGTGCCCTGATCGCCGTCGCCACGGTCGTGCTCCTCACCTTCGGCGTGACGCCGGTCGCCTATGTCATTCAGAAGCCGGTCCTCCAGGGCCGTGTCGAGCACCTGATCGCCCTGAGCAATTCCGTCACCCCGCTGGCCGTGGTCTGCGCGGCGTGGGCGCTGGGCTTCGCCGTGCGCAGACAGCGCGCTTATATCGCGGCGGTGCGCGCACAGGCCCAGGACCAGGTGCGGGCGCAGCGTGGACTGGCCTGGCGGGCGGTGACCGAGGAGCGGCTGCGGATCGCCCGCGAGCTGCACGACGTGGTGGCGCACGGCATGAGCGTCATCACGGTGCAGGCGGGGGTGGGGCGGCACGTCATCGACGAGCAGCCCGAGCAGGCCCGCGCCGCGCTGGCGGTGATCGAGAGCACCGGACGCGAGTCGCTGCGCGAGATGCGGCGGCTGCTCGGGATCCTGCGCGAGGACGGACGGGACACCGAGCGGACCCCGGCGCCGTCCATCGCAGACCTCGATGATCTGATCGGGCGGCTCAGGCAGACGGGCACGACGGTCGACCTCGACATCAGGGGACGGCCGCGGGCGCTGCCGGGCGTGGTCGAGCTGTCGGCGTACCGGATCGTGCAGGAGGCGCTGACGAACGTGGTCAAGCACGCCCGCACCGACCGCTGCCGCATCTCGCTCGCGTATGCGCCCGACACGCTCGGCATCGAGGTCACCGACGACGGCGTCGGCGCCCAGCCCGCGTCCGAGGGATTCGGCCACGGGCTGATCGGCATGCGCGAACGCACCGCGCTGCACGGAGGCAGGTTCGAGGCCGGTCCGCTGCCGCTGCGCGGTTACCGGGTCGCGGCCAGCCTTCCCCTGGAAGACGCCGGGGCCGAGGCATGAGGGCCAACGCTGCGTCTGACTCCGACTCCGACCCTGTCTCCGATGCCGGCCCCGACTCCGACCCCGGACCGATCCGGGTGCTCGTCGCCGACGACCAGGCCCTGGTACGCGGCGCCTTCGAGGTGCTGATCCGCTCCGCGCCCGGGATGACGGTGATCGGCAGCGCTGCGGACGGCGCCGAGGCGGTCGAGGTGGCGTTGCGCGAACGGCCGGACGTGGTGCTCATGGACGTGCGCATGCCCCGGCTCGACGGGATCGAGGCGACCCGGCGCATCGCCGCCGCGGAACAGCAGCGGGCCGCGTCCGACGGCGGATCACCCGCACGGTGTATCCGTATTCTGATCTTGACCACCTTCGACCTGGACGAGTACGTCTACGCGGCGCTGCGCGCGGGCGCCAGCGGCTTCCTGCTCAAGGACACCGCCCCCGCCGACCTGCTCACCGCCGTCACCGTGCTGGCGGCCGGCGAGGCGCTGCTCGCCCCGAGCGTGACCCGGCGGCTGATCGAGGAGTTCGCCCGCAGCCCGCAACCGGCGCGCACGCCGCGGGTCACCCTGGACGGGGTGACCGAACGCGAACTCCAGGTGCTGGCGCTCGTCGGCCGGGGCCTGTCCAATGCCGAGATCGCCGAACACCTCACCCTGGCCGGGCCCACCGTGAAGACCCATGTCAGCAGACTGCTGATGAAGCTCGGCGCCCGCGACCGCGCCCAGCTGGTCATCGCGGGCTACGAAAGCGGCCTGCTCGACGCCAACGGGCCGGGTCGGGCCGGCGTTCGGGCCAGATGAAGAGCCCTGCGACCTCGCCGAAGGTCACGCTGGGACTGCGCTTCTGACGTCGTTTCAGCGCCGGGGGCAGGAGGCCGTCGTGCCGGAAACAGATGTGATCGTGGATCAGGTCGTGCCTGCGATCGGCGCAGCGGTCGGGTCCTGGGCGAGGACCATGAACACCGAGGTCTTCGTCTGGCGGACAGCGGTTCAGGCGGCTTGCGCAGCGTCACATCTTGAGGAAGTGGGGATGGTGGGGGATGGGGCTTAGCGTACGGGGGCGTAGCGGTGCTCCGGTCGACCGGTGACGCCGTACCGCAGCTGGAGCCTGACGATTCCGTGCTGGGCCAGATAGCTGAGATAGCGCTGCGCGGTCGCCCGGCTCACCCCTACGTGCTCGGCGATCTCGGCTGCGGAGACGGCGGCGGGGGCCGAGCGGACCGCGTCGCGGATGAGCTCCAGGGTCGGCGCCGAATGGCCCTTCATCGGCACCTGCGGGAGCACGGCCGGTCCGCGTAGCAGGCCGAACAGCGCGTCCACGTCGGACTGGTCGGCCTGGCCCTCCAGGGCCGCCATGCGCAGCCGCAGGTCCCGGTACGAGACCAGCCGGTCGCGCAGCGCCGTGAAGCCGAACGGCTTGACCAGGTAGTGCACCGCGCCCAGCTGCATCGCGGTCCGCACGATGCTCACGTCGCGCGCGGCGGTGATGACGATGCAGTCCGGGTGCTCGTGGAGTTCCATCAGCTTGCGCACCACGCCGAGGCCGTCGCCGTCCGGCAGGTAGACGTCCATCAGGACCAGGTCCGGACGCAGCGCGTCCACGGCGTCCAGCGCCTCGGTGGCGGAGTGCGCCTGACCCAGCGTCACGAAGCCCTCGGTCCGGGCCACGTACGCCGCGTGGATCCGGGCGACCCGGTAGTCGTCGTCGACAATCAGGGTCCTGATCGGTGCGGCGCTTGCGGTACTCGCTGTGCTCGCGGTGCTTGGGGTACTCATCGGCGGACCGCCGGCCCCGCGCCGACCGGGGCGGCGCGCCGGGGCTTGGGGAGCTTGGGGAGCCGGACGGTGAAGACGGCGCCCGCCCCCTCCGAGACGCCGATCTCACCGCCGAGCCGCTGCACCAGCCGGTGGACCAGGGCCAGGCCCAGGCCGCGGCGCAGCGAGCTGTTGGCCGGCTTGGTGGTGTACCCGTCGGCGAACACCGAGTCCGCCGCCCCCTGCGGGATGCCCGGACCGTTGTCGGAGACGCGCACCGTGATGGAGTCCTCGTCCTCGATCACCGACAGCAGCACCCGGCCCGGCCTGGGGCCGGTCTCGCTGAGCGCCTCGAAGGCGTTGTCGATGAGGTTGCCCAGGACGGTGGTCAGCGCCTGCACCTTCTCCGGGACCTCGCCGAGCCAGGTGTCCTCGGTCAGCTCCAGCGTGATGCCGCGCTCGCTGGCCACGGCCGCCTTGCCCAGGATCAGCCCGACCAGCAGCGGCGAGGCGATCCGGGAGCGTACCGACTCGGCGAACTCGGCCTCGGACCCGCGCAGGTCGGTCAGGTAGCACAGCGCCTCGTCCGCCTCGCCCAGTTCCAGCAGCCCCGCGACGGTGTGCATCCGGTTGGAGAACTCGTGCTGCTGGGCCCGCAGCGCGTCCGTCAGACCCCTGACGCTGTCCAGCTCGCGCAGCAGCCCGGAGAGCTCGGTGCGGTCGCGCAGGGTGACCACGGCGCCGTGCGGGCGCCCGGCCAGGGCGACCGGCATCCGGTTCACGGTCAGGCAGTAGTCGTCGGTGAGCACCACCTCGTCCTGCCCGACCACCTCGCCGGACAGCACGTCGCGCAGCCGGCCGGGGGTCATCAGGTTCTCGAGCCGGCCGCCGACCCCGGCGGCGCCGAGCCCGAGCAGCCGGCGCGCCTCGTCGTTGATCATCGTCACCCGCTCGGCCCGGTCGAAGGCGATGACGCCCTCGCGGATGCCGTGCAGGGTGGCCTCGCGCTCCTGCAGCAGCTTGGCGATCTCGTCCAGCTCCAGGCCGAAGGTGCGGCGCTTGAGCCGGCGGGCCAGCAGCCAGGAGGCCGCCGCGCCGACGGCCAGGGCGACCGCGAACCAGGTGGCGTAGGCGGGCAGTTCGCGGCTCAGCGCGGCGGAGACGCTGGTCTCGCGCAACCCCACCGAGACCTCGCCGACCATGACCCCGTCCGGTCCGTAGAGCGGGGCCTTGGCGTTGGCCGAGAAGCCGGTGACCCCGATGTCGTGGCCGAGGTGCGTCTTTTCGTCCATGGTCACGATCGGCTCGCTGACCTTCTGGCCGATCAGCGCCGGGTCCGGATGCGAGTGCCGCACCCGGTCCATGTCGATCACCACGACGTACTCGGCCTGGGTCTCGGTCTGCACCCGGGTGGCGATCTGCTGGATGCTGTCGCCGCAAGCCCCGCCCTCGGTCTCCAGGCAAGCGCCGACCTCGGGGATCCCGGCCACCGTCTGCGCGATCGAGGCGGCGCGCTGCTCGGCTTGGCCGTCCAACTGGACCCCCTCCTCATGGACGAACAGCCAGAAGCCCAGCAGGACCGTCGTGACCAGGATCGCGAGCTGGCCGACGAAGATCTGGCTGGAGAGCTTGCGCATCGGTGAACGCCGCATTTGCCCGATTGTGACAATTACTGCCACTGCCGACAAGGGCTGGACCCGGTCGCCGCGGCCGGTCCGCGCCAAATGTGATGCCGCCGTTACCTGAATCCGGGCAAAAGCCGCGCCGGCTGTGAGCAGAACGCGCAAAACCCCAGCTAATGCGGCTAACGCGGGTTGTGCGCGAAACGGCGACGTAACACCGCCCGGCGTCTAGCGTCGGGCCCCATCCACCCCGTGAGCGAATACGAAGAGGAGCGGATGCCATGACTTCGCGGAACGAGGTCTCCGATGCGGTAGTCGCCGGCCCGGGCGGGCACGGAGACTCCCGGATCGAGGTGCAGGGGCTGACCAAGCGGTTCCTGACACCCAAGGGCGGCGTGTTCACCGCGCTGCGCGACGTCACCTTCACCGTGGAGCCGGGTCAGTTCTGCGCGGTGGTCGGGCCGACCGGCTGCGGCAAGTCCACCACCCTGAGCATGGTCTCCGGGCTCGACCGGCCCAGCGAGGGCTCGGTGCGGGTCGGCGGCCGCGAGGTCTCCGGCGTCACGGCGGGCACCAGCTTCATGTTCCAGGCCGACGCCCTGCTGCCGTGGAAGACGGTGCTCGGCAACGTGGAGATGGGCCCGGTCTTCCACGGCGTCTCGCGCCGGCAGGCCAAGGCCACCGCCCGGGACTGGGTGCGCCGGGTCGGCCTGGCCGGCTTCGAGGACCACTACCCGCACCAGTTGTCGGGCGGCATGCGCAAGCGGGTCGGCATGGCCGCGGCGCTGGTCAACGAGCCGAAGATCCTGCTGATGGACGAGCCGTTCGGCGCGCTGGACGTACAGACCAAGGCGATCATGCAGACCGAGCTGCTCGGCCTGTGGGAGCAGCTGCGGCCGTCGGTGATCTTCATCACCCACGACCTGGACGAGGCGGTCGCGCTGGCCGACCGGGTCGTGGTGATGACCTCGGGGCCGGGGTCGGTCAAGTCGACCTATGACATCGACCTGCCGCGCCCGCGCGGCTCGGTCCAGGAGTTGCGCTACGAGCCCCGCTTCCTCGAGATCCAGCACCAGATCTGGGACTCGCTGAAAGAGGAAGTCGAACGCGCCTACGCCCGCACCGCAGGAGTCGCCGCATGAGCACCGTAGAGACCGCCCCGGCCTTCGAGGTCGCCGACCGCGGCCACTCGGCCACCGCCGTCGCCGCGAAGCGCGCCGTCCGCAAGCGGATCGCCCTGGTCTGGGCGGCCCGCCTGGGCTTCGCCGCCTTCGTCATCGGCGGCTGGCAGGCGTTCACCGCCTGGGGCATCGTCGACCCGTTCTTCTACGGCCAGCCCTCCGGGATCTGGAAGCGCCTGATCGACCTGTTCCAGCACGGCACCGAGTTCGGCTCCTTCTGGATCGACATCGAGACCACGCTGAAGGAGGCGGTCTACGGCTTCGGCCTCGGCGCCGTCGCGGGCATCGTGCTGGGCGTCGCGCTGGGCCAGAACCGGTTCCTGGCCGACGTGCTCGGCCCGTACATCAAGATCGTGAACGCGATCCCGCGGATCGTGCTCGGCTCGATCTTCGTGGTGGCCTTCGGGATCGGCATCGAGCCGAAGGTGCTGCTGTCCGCGGTGCTGGTCTTCTTCGTGGTCTTCTTCAACGCCTTCCAGGGCGTGCGCGAGGTGGACCGCAACATCCTGGCCAACGTCAGGGTGCTGGGAGCCTCGCAGCTGCAGATCGTGCGGCACGTGACCATCCCGTCCGCGCTCACCTGGATCATCGCCAGCCTGCACACCGCCTTCGGCTTCGCCATCGTCGGCGCGCTGGTCGGCGAGGTGCTCGGCGCGCAGCACGGCGTCGGCCTGGTCATCCGGACCGCGCAGGGCAACTTCGACCCCGACGGGGTGTTCGCCGGAATGCTCGTGATCGCGGTGATCACCCTGGTCGCCGAGTTCCTGATCACCCAGCTCGAGCACCGGCTGCTCTCCTGGCGCCCGCCGTCCTCCTCCGAGGCGCTGGCGATCTGAGGCCGGGCCACAGCCCGCATCACGGCCGAACCTCCACTCCAAGACCACTGCTGACTCCACGTTCCCCCGCACAGCCCCACGAAAGGAATCCGGCTCAATGTTGAAACGGACGCTCACCGTGTCACTCGCCGGCGTGCTCGCCCTCGGCGCAGCCACCGCGTGTTCCAGCAGCAAGACTGGCAGTTCGGGCAGTCCCGCGGCCGCCAGTGTGCCGACCGTCAGCCTCATGGTCGGCGGCATCGACAAGCAGATCTACCTGCCGTACGAACTCGCCCAGCAGCTCGGCTACTACCAGAAGTACGGCGTCAACGTGCAGCTGAGCACCGAGGCCGACGGCGGCGTCGGCGCGGAGGACGCGATGGCCTCCGGGCAGGTCAACATGGCCGGCGCCTGGTACAACCACACGATCGACTTCCAGGTCAAGGGCAAGGCCGTGGTGGACCTGGTGCAGCTGTCCGGGGCGCCCGGCGAGCGGGTGATGTGCTCCACCAACAGCGGCGTGCACTCGGCCGCGGACTTCAAGGGCAAGACGGTCGGCGTCACGGACCTGGGCTCGGGCACCGACTCGCTGACCAAGTTCCTGGCGGCCAAGGCGAACCTGAAGACCTCGGACTTCCACCGGATCGCCGTCGGCGCGGGTTCGACGGCCATCGCCGCGCTCAAGAGCGGCTCGGCCGCCTGCGTCATGACGACCCAGCCGACCGTCACCGCGATCGAGCAGAAGGGCATCGGCTACTCGGCGATCGACCTGGCCACCACCACCGGCGCGCAGTCCTCGCTCGGCGGCGCCTGGCCGGCCGCTGGCGTGCTGGCCAACGCCTCCTGGGCGAACGCGAACAAGGCCACCGTGCAGAAGGTGGTCGACGCGCTGGTCGCCACGATGCACTGGATCAACACCCACACCGCGGCCGACATCGCCGACAAGCTGCCGCAGTCCTATGTCTCGAACAGCCTGGTGACGAAGGCGGACTACGTCACCGCGCTCAACCAGGACAAGGGCCAGTTCCTGCCGGACGGCATCATGCCCGCCGGCGGCCCGAAGACCGTGCTGGCGATGGAGGAGCTGATCGGCTCGGCCACCTCCTCGGTCAACCTCGGCACGACCTTCACCAACGACTACGCGATCGCGGCCAACAAGACCGAGGGCTACACCGTCACCACCACCCCGGCCGGCGCCGACGGCTGAGCCGGACGGAACCCGGACCGCGGAGTCGGGACCGGAACCGCAACCGGTCCCGGCTCCGCAACCAGCGCCCCCGTTGTCACGAGGAGCCCCTCCCTCTCGTGGCAGCGGGGGCGTGCTGTCTTCTGTGCGCGGACTCGTCGCTCGCTTGTCCGTTTCAGGAGGACAGCAGTTGTCTGTTTCAGGCGGACGCGGTGACGATGCGCCCGCACGGCACCCTTCCGACGGCGCGCGGAAAGCTACCTGCGGGTAGGGTCTTGCTGTCCGACGAACTGCATGACCGGAGGTGCGCCGTGGGCGGTGCGTTCTACGAGCAGGTCGGCGCCGATCGCCATCGGGCCACCGGTCACGCGGCCGGGCCGTGGTCGCCGGACAGCCAGCACATGGGGCCGCCGGCCGCCCTGCTGGTGCGTGAGCTGGAAGGGTGCGCGCCGCGCGCGGAGGTCGCGTTCTCCCGCCTGGCCTTCGAGGTGCTCGGCCCGGTCCCGATGGGCGAGCTGACTGTGCGCGCCTGGGTGGAGCGGCCCGGCCGTGCGGTCGAGCTGCTCTCCGCCGAGCTGATCGCGGACGACCGGCCGGTGGTACGTGCACACGCGTGGCGGATCGCGCAGAGCGACACCAGCCTGGTAGCGGGCGGCGCCGCGCCACCGCTGGACCCGCCGGAACGCGGCGAGCCGATGCCGATCCCGTCCCTGTGGCTGCGCGGGTACCTCGACGCGACCGAGTGGCGCGCGCTGGAGGGCGGGATGACCGGCAGCGGGCGGGCGATCGTGTGGGGCCGCACGTTGGTCGACATTGTGGAGGGCGAGGCGGGCACGCCGCTGCAACGCCTCTGCGCGATCGCCGACTCGGCGAACGGGGTGTCCAGCCGGCTCGACATCCGCCGCTGGCTGTTCATCAACACCGACCTGACGCTGCATCTGCACCGCCAGCCGCTCGGCGAGTGGTTCGCGCTGGACGCGGAGAGCGTCGTCGGCCCGACCGGCGCCGGCAGCACGAGCAGCGTGCTGCACGATCTGAGTGGTCCGGTCGGGCGCGGCGCGCAGAGCCTGCTGGTGCGGCCCCGGGAGTAGGTAGTAGCAGGTAGTCGCCCGCGGTGATCGCGGTGATCGCGGTGATTGCGGTGATTGCGATGATCGCGGGGGAGGATGCGCTCTAGATCAGCCGCCACAGGTGGTCGGTGGTGCCGTTGTCGTCCCACTGGGTGATTTGGGCGCCGTCGGCCGTGGACGCTCCGGAGACGGCCATCAGCTTGCCGCTGTTCACGTTCACGATCTTCGACCAGCCGCCGCCCGCGTCGACGAAGCGCCACAGGTGGTCCGAGGTTCCGTTGTCATACCACTGCGTCACGAACGCGCCGTCCGCCGTGGACGCGCCCGCGACGGCCAGCAGCTTTCCGCTGTTGCGGTTGTAGATCCGCACCGTGCCGTCGCCGTTGTTCACGACCGTCCACACGTGGTCGACCGTGCCGTTGTCAGACCACTGCGTCACGTTCGCGCCGTCGGCCAGCGACATGCCGGACACGGCCAGCACTTTGCCCGAGTTGTAGTTCTGGATCCGCGCCCACGAAGTACCGCTCGCCCCGGGGGTCAGCAGCAGGCCGTACGCGCCGCCGACCACCGGCCGGGCCTTGAAGACCAGCTGGACGCCGGTGGCCACCACGTACCAGTCGCCGAACGGCACCCGCTGCGGGCTGGTGTTGGCGAAGTTGTACACACCCTGGATCAGGGTGTTGCGCGTGGTGGTCTGGTCGCTCAGCCAGGCCGCCGTCCACAGCTCCCAGTCCGCCTTGGTGTAGTTGTTGCGCGGGTCCAGGATCACGCCGTACGCGCCGGCGTTCGACTGGTACCAGGAGGCCTCCTGCGTCGTGATCCCGACCGGCACCAGGTCGAGGCCGAGCAGCCGGTCCGACAAGCCGTTGTACTTCAGGCTCCAGCTGCTCGTATCGCCGTAGGCCAGGTCCAGGTACGACCCGGACGGGTCCTCGCCCCGGCTCACCCACTGGCTGAGGTAGCCGCGCGCGGTGGACATGTACGAGGCCTGATCGGCGCTGTTCCCAGCGAACCCGGCGACGATGCTCATCGCCCCCACGCCGATCATGCCCTTGAGCGCGAGGTTCACGCTGTGCGCGATGAAGCCGGTGAAGTCGTCGGTCTGGTTCTGGTTCGCCGGGTCGAGCGTGTTGGCGACCAGGTACTGCGCCCACTGCCGCAGGATCGGGTAGTGCGCCTGCGCGAAGGCGGCCGCGGTCGCCGACGGCAGCCGCTGCAGCATGGCCGCGGTCATGATCAGCATGTTCGCCGACTCCTCGATCGGCATCGCCTCGTCGCCGCCGTCGTTGTGCCCGGCCGCGTTCGGGTAGCTCGACCCGAGGTCGTGCGGGCAGTAGGTGTGCGGGTACAGGCCGCTCTCCGCGTAGGACAGGACCGGTTCGAGCAGGTGCTGCAGGTAGGTCGGGCTCAGGTACAGATACGCGGGGAAGGCGGGGTAGATCACGTCGACCGTGGAGACGTTGCCGTCCGAGGAGATCTCCTTCAGGAACGCCCACGGCGCGCCGTTGTGGTTGACCAGCTCGCCGCCGCCGACGGCCTGTCGCAGGGCCAGCGCGCAGATGGCGGCGTAGTCCGAGCCCACCGTGCCGCCGCCGACCGCCGCAGAGGCCGCGCTCTGGATCTGCGTGTCGAGGGCGCTCGCCGCGGACAGCGCCGCCGGGTAGTCGGCCAGGAACCAGTCGGCCATCGCCTGCCACGAGCCCCAGTAGTTCGACCACCAGGCGTTCAGGCTCGTGCCGAGGTAGCTGACCGCCGGGGTACGCACGTGCCCGACGCCGAGCTGGAACAGCGCCGAGGGCGCGGACGGGGTCACCGTGCCGAGGTTGCGGCTGAAGCCGAGCACCGGCCAGTTGTTGTTGATCGCCCGCGGCCCGCTCTCCGCGGTCCCGTTCAGCGAGCCCTGCGACACCATCGTGCCGCGCACCGCGGTGTCCGCGCCGATCTGCCAGGTCAGTCCACTGAGATTCGGGCTGATGAGCGCGACGCTGCCCCAGGAGGCCTGGTCGCCGTTTTCGGCCAGCGTGCTCGGGCTGTTCGGGGTGAAGGTCAGCGCCACGTTGCCGCCGCCGGTCTGCTGCTCGGCCCAGCTCACCAGCTGGCTGCTGTCGCCGTGCGCCCACTCGGCCGAGATGTCGAGGTAGAGGCTGACCGTGTGGCTGTTGCCGTCGCTGCTCGCGGCCTGCGCGGTGACGTAGCTGAACGGCACGCACTGCCGCTGCAGGTTGCCCGGGTCGACCGGCGAGAAGAAGGTGACCGTCAGGGTGATCCCGGCGCTGTTGAAGGTGTAGATCGAACGGGTCGCGGTGATCTGGAGCGAGGTCTGCGCCATGGTGTTGGGCACCACGCTGGAGGGCGGGGCCCCGGCGAAGAGGTAGGCGGCGCCGTCGATCCGGGCGATGCCGCAGAACGCCGTGGTGCGCCCGTTCCAGAACGAGGACCAGGTGCCGGTGAGCGTGTCAGAGGCCTGCCAGGTGCTCAGGTACGGCGAGCGCACGGCCAGCGGGGTGGCGGGCGGGCGCAGCGGGCTGAAGGTGGTCGCGGCGGCCGTCGCGGCCTCGGCGGTGCCGGTGAACAGGCCGCCGGCGCCCGCGACCAGCGCGGCGGCGCCGGTCCAGCGCAGCAGGTCGCGGCGGGAGGCCGCGCCGGGGAAGGCGGCCGGGGCTTCGGAAACGTTTCCGGACGGGGGCGTGCTGAAGGGCCGGGAGTCTGGCATGGCGCGATCCTTTGCGTGGGTGGCCGGTGTGTACGGGTGCATACACACCTGGTTCCCGCGATGCCGCGCCCCGTGGACAGTGGGTGTGGGGGCGGCGGGCGGGCCGTGCGTGAGGTCGGATCAGTACCCAGAAATGGTCGTCGGTGCCGTTTTCCAAGTACGGGACCGTCTTTCTAAGTAGTGGACAACGGCCGTTCAGTCAACGTTCAGCTGTTCGCTGTTACCTTCGGAGCGAGGCCGACTCCCTTGACGCACCGTGAGTTGCGCGTAACACTACTGGCAGTTTGGAGAGCGCTCTCCGATATCCGTGGACACCACTTCCCTGTGTCACAGGAGACGGAATGAATGCCTCTCATGGCTCCGCCATGCGCTGGAGCCGCCTACCCCATCCGGTTCGAGTACTGATCACGATCCTGGTCGCGGTCTGCCTCGCCGCCTACGCGCTCGTCGCGGGCGGCAGGGCGGCACACGCGGCCCCGGCCCTGCTCTCTCAGGGCAAGACGGTGACCGCCTCTTCGGTCAACGCCGGCAACGTCGCGGCCGGCGCGGTCGACGGAAACGCCGGCACGCGTTGGGAAAGCGCCTGGTCCGACCCGCAGTGGCTCCAGGTGGACCTGGGTGCTTCCGCGACGATCAGCCAGGTCGTGCTGCAGTGGGAAACCGCCTCGGCCAAGGCGTACCAGATCCAGACCTCGCCCGACGCGGCGAACTGGACCACCGTCTACTCCACCACTTCCGGGCCGGGCGGTACCGAGACGCTCAACGTGACCGGCACCGGCCGGTATGTGCGCATGTCCGGGACGCAGCGCAACACCGGGTACGGATACAGCCTGTGGGAATTCCAGGTGTACGGCACCTCGGGCGCAGGATCAGGGTCCTGCGGCACGGCGAATGTCGCGCTGAACCAGCCCGCATCGGCGTCTACCACCGAGAACGCCGGAACTCCGGCCTCCGCAGCTGTGGACGGAAACACGGGCACCCGCTGGTCGAGCGCGTCCAGTGACCCGCAATGGCTGGAGGTGGATCTCGGCTCCAGCCAGAGCGTCTGCCAGGTCGGCCTGCAGTGGGAGACCGCCTACGCCAGCGCGTTCCAGATTCAGCTCTCTGCTGACGGGGCCACCTGGAACTCGATCTACTCGACGACCACCGGCGCCGGCGGAACGCAGACGCTGAACGTCACCGGCACCGGCCGCTACCTCCGGATGTACGGGACGGCCCGCGGCACCGGATACGGCTACTCGCTCTGGGAGTTCCAGGTCTTCAGCTCGGGCAGTTCCGGAACCGGCGGGACCGGCGGCAGCTGCTCGGACCCGGTCATCTCGAACTTCACGCCGGTGAAGGCGTCGTCCTACGTCGGCGCGAACGCCCCCGCCGCCGCACTCGACGGGCGCACGACCACCCGCTGGGAAAGTCAGTACAGCGACCCGCAGTGGCTCTACGTCGACCTCGGCGGCTCGGGCGCGATCAGCTGCGTGGTGCTGAACTGGGAGACCGCGTACGCCACAGCGTTCAGCATCGACGTCTCCAATGACGCCGTCACCTGGACCAGCGCCTACTCCACCACCACCGGCACGGGCGGCGTCCAGACCCTCGCCCTCAGCGCGACCGGCCGGTACGTGCGCTTCAACGGCACGGCTCGCGCGACCGGCTACGGCTACTCGCTGTGGGAATTCGAGGTGCACGGCACCGTCAACACGTCGAGTTCTACCCCGACGATCCTGTCCCCGCCCACCAAGCCGCCGACCACCACCGCGCAGTTCGCCGTCACCGCCCCGGCCGACGGCGCCATGGTCACGAACACCCGCCGGCCCGCGCTGTCCTGGGCGGCAGTGCCGGGCGCGGTCCACTATCAGGTCTGGATCAACATCAGCCGTACCGACTACGACTTCACCGCCTCGGGCAACCTGCTCGACTTCTACACCAAGGTGGCCGAGCCGACCGGCACCGGCTACACGCCGACCTGGGACCTGCCCGACCGGTGGACCTACAAGTGGTTCATCGTGTCCGTGAACGCCGCGGGCGCGACCACGACCTCGAATATCCGCACCTTCAGCGTCTACCTGCCCACGGTCAGCACGGCCACCGACGGCGTACCGGTCATCAACGGAATGCGGGACCTCAACAAGGACGGAACCATCGAGCCCTACGAGAACTGGCAGCTGCCCGTCGCGACCCGGGTCAACGACCTGCTGGGGCGGATGACCCTGCAGGAGAAGGCCTACCAGATGTTCTACAACAACCAGGTCTACCCGCAGTCCGGCTGGATCTTCGGACCGGCCCAGCCCGGGGACCTGAACAACTTCCTGCTCGCCTCCACCGCCACCCGGCTCGGCATCCCGCCGATCGCCGCGGGCGACACGATCACGGGATATCAGACCACGTATCCGGCGCAGAGCGCCCTGGCGGCGGGCCGGGACTATCCGCTGGACTACAAGCTGGGCGACATGCAGCGACAGGAGGAGGTACAGGCCGGAGCGCGCGGAGTCCTCGGCCCGCTCGCCGAGGTGGGCACGAAGGTGCTCTACCCGCGCATCCAGGAGGGCAACGGAGAGAACGCCGACGTGGCCGCGGCGCAGGTCCGCGCGCTGGTGTCCGGGCTGCAGGGCGGCCCGGAGCTGAACGACCAGTCGGTGCTGGTCACGGTCAAGCACTGGCCGGGCGAGGGCGCGGGCGGCGAGTCGGGCATCACCTACGACGCGACGACCGTCAAGTACACGATGATCCCGTGGACGGCCGCCATCGAGGCGAATGCCGGCAGCATCATGACCGGCTACGCCGGCAGCTCCTACCTCGACCCCAGCGGCGCGGGCGCCGGCAACAGCGCCCCGATCATCAACTATCTGCGGCAGAACCTGGGCTACACCGGGCTGATCACCACCGACTGGCTGCCCTCGGGCGCCTGGGTCAGCGCGGCCGAGGCCGGTGCGGACGTGATGGGCGGGGCCGATCCGGGCGCGACCGGCTTCTCCCTGGACGGCTTCAGCTCCAGCGTGCCGCTCAGCCGGATCAACGACTCGGTGAGCCAGATCCTCACCGTCAAGTTCAAGCTGGGCCTGTTCGAGAACCCGTACGGCGACCCGGCCAACGCGCCGTACCGCTTCCACCAGCCCACTTACGTGGCGCTGGCCAACCAGGCGGCGCGCGAGTCGATGACCCTGCTCAAGAACGACGGCGTGCTCCCGGTCAAGCTCAACGCGGGCGACAGCATCGTGGTGACCGGGGCGCGGGCCGCCGACGGCGACGCGTGCTGCCTGTGGACCAGCTACTTCCACGCGGAGGACGGCTCGCTCGACTTCCTCGACGCGATCAAGGCCAGAGCCGCGACCGCCGGAGTGAACGTCTATCAGGACACTTCGCCGACCACGCCGAAGCTGGCGGTCGTGGCGGTCGGGGAGGCCTCGTATACGCATGCGACCAACTGGGTGAAGGAGCAGCCGTACTTACCGGCGGATCAGCTCGCGATCATCCAGAACTTCAAGAACCAGGGGATCCCGGTGGTGGTGTTGCTGGTCCTGCCGCGCCCCTACGTGATCTCCGACTGGAACGGGCTGGCCGACGCGATCGTGGTCACCTACCGGGGCGGAGAGGAGATGGGACCGGCCGCGGCCAGCCTGCTCTTCGGCGACTACACGCCGACCGGAAAGCTGCCCTGGCAGCTGCCGGCCAGCATGGACCAGATCCTAACCCCGGGCGGCACGGACGTCCCGGCCGACGCGGTGGAGAACTGGGACCTGCCGTACGACCTGGGTGCGACCGCCGCCGAGCGCGCCACCATCAGGGCGGATATCGGCGCCGGTCTGACCGTGCCGACCACCTTCGGGAACCCGCTCTATCCCTACGGCGCCGGACTGCAGAGCTGGTAGCAGACAGCTGAGCAGCTGAGCCGTCGAACGCAAGCAGCGAGCCCCGGGACGCCGAGTAACCGTCCCGGGGCTCGCTGTTGCGATGCTCCTTCAGTGCCGAATCACCTCGGCGCCGCTATATCAGGGATAGCTGACGACGTCGCTGGGTCCGATGAAGGTGGAGGTGACCGCGGCCCCGGTGCCGTTGATCACCGAGTCGATCCCGCCGGATCCGTTGAGGAACACCGAGAGGATGTCGTGGAACTGGACGCCGGGGGTGTTCGGGGCCTGGAAGGCCATCGCGTTGTGGATCGCGACGCCCTGGCTGAAGTACGAGTAGCTGCCCATGCCGTAGCCCTGGAACGAGGTCACGCCGCTCGGGATGTAGAACGCCGGGTAGCCGTTCTGGGTGGCGCTGGACATCCACGAGGCCTGGCTCGGCACGTCGTACGGGTTCTCGTTCTGGAAGAACACCACGGTGCCGCCCTGCCCGTTCCAGACGGTCTCGTTCTTCTGGTAGTGCTCGACGGCCAGGCCGTAGGCGGTGACGTTGTTGCCGTTGACGGTCAGTCCGGTGGCCGCGGTGTCGGACGTCCACACGCCGCCGCCCGCGCCGTGGTCGGCCCGCCAGGACCAGACGTCGTCGATCAGGGAGTTGTTGCTGTTGTCGATGAACGCGTCGGTGACCGAGCCGGCGGTGGCACCGCCGACGCGGAAGAAGACGTCGTCCACGCTGACCGGGTCGGCGGCGTGGCTGACCGTCGAGCCCTGCGTTCCGATGGTGAGCAGGGTCGGGGAGTTGGTCGGCCCGGCGTCCAGGATCAGGCCGGAGATGTTGACCCCGCCGACGTCGGCTACGCTGATCGTGGTGTTGCCCGCGGACGGCACGATGGTGGCGAAGCCCAGGCCGACGATCTTCGTGTCGGCCCTGGTGACGTTGATCGTCTGGGCGTAGTTGTAGACGCCCGGGGTGAACAGCAGGTTGTCGCCGGCCGCCAGCGCCGCGTTGATCTGCGCCACGGTGCTGGTGGAGTTGACGACGTAGAAGGTGTTCAGCGACAGCGAACTGCCCGCGGTGTTGCCGCCGGCCCAGCTCGGCCCGCTCGACGCGTTGCGCACCGAGGGCACGAACACGTTGTAGTTGCCCGAGGAGTCAAGGTACAGATACGGAGCCTCCTGGGTGACCGGGCAGGTGGCCAGGGTCGTGTACGGCGCGGTGCCGCCGCTCAGGCCGGAGGTGGCGGAGAAGCTCTGCGCCGGGGCGCCGGGGTCACCGCAGAACACCTGGTTCCACACCCCGTTGCTCCAGCTGCCGATGTTGCTGTCGCGGGTGACGAACTGCTGCTGCGAGCCGTTGGTGACGCTGCCGCTGAACGAGGAGTCGGCGATGAACCCGCCGCTGGCCCAGTCCGGCGTCCCGTCGCAGTAGTCCATCACGGTCGCGTTGCCGTTGACGATCACCCGGCGCATCGGCGCGGCCTGCGAGACCGCCCAGACCTCCTCGCCGGCGAAGCAGCCGGTCATCCCGGTGACGTTGATGGTCAGGTTGGAGATCGACCGCCAGAAGTTGGTGGTCGCGTAGCAGGCGGTCTGGACGCCGCCGGCGCACTGGTTGTAGGAGTCGATCGTGCCGTTGATGACGACCTGGCCGGGGTTCTGGCCCAGGCCCGCGACCGCCTCGTAGTAGCCGACCTGGAAGATCAGCGGGCTCGCGGCGGAGCCGTAGGTGCCCGGGGCGAACAGCAGCGCGTAGCGCGCCGTGCCGAACTCGTTGCCGTGCTGGGCGTTCTGGATCGTGTCCAGGGTGCTCTGGATGGAGGCCTGCGACATGCTCGGGGTGAATACGTACACGTTCGAGCCCAGGCTGCCGCCGGTCGGCGGCGCGGTGGTGCCGTTGCCCGTGCCGTAGGCGGAGAATTCCCAGAGGCTGTAGCCGTAGGCGGTGGCCCGAGCGGTCCCGTACATCCGGAGGTAGCGGCCGGTGCCGGTGACGCTCAACGTCTGCGTTCCACCGGTGCCTGTCGTCGTGGAGTAGATCGAGGTCCAGTTCGTGGCATCGGCGGAGACCTGGATCTGGAACGCGGAGGCGTAGGCGGCCTCCCATTGCAGGGAGACCTGGCAGATGCTCTGGCTGGAGCCGAGGTCGATCTGGATCCACTGCGGGTCGCTGAACGCGCTGGACCAGCGGGTGGCGGTGTTTCCGTCGACGGCTGCCGAGGCCGGGGTGCCCGCGTTCTCGGCAGTCGAGGCCGTGGCCGTCTTGTTCAGCGCGAGGTTGGTGGTGGTGTCACAGGTTGAGCCGCTGGACGCCGTGCCGTAGACGGAGAACTCCCAGAGGCTGTAGCCGTAGGCGGTATTGCGCGCGGTGCCGTTCATCCGGATATAGCGTCCGGATCCTGTGACGCTGAGGGTCTCGGTGCCGCCGGGCCCGGTGGTGGTGGAGTAGACGGTGGTCCAGGTGGCGCCGTCGGGCGAGGTCTGGATCTGGTACGCCTTGCCGGAGGCGGTCTCCCACTGCAGGACGACCTGGCAGAGGGTCTGGGTGGAGCCGAGGTCGATCTGGATCCACTGCGGGTCGCTGAAGGCTGAGGACCAGCGGGTGGCGGCGTTTCCGTCGACGGCTGCCGAGGCCGGGCTGCCGGCGTTCTCGGTGCTGGAGGCCGTCGCGGTCTTGTTCAGAGCGAGGTTGGTGGTGGCGCAGGTCGCCGCGGCGGCCTTCGGTGCGGCGAGGACCGGGATCAGCAGGCCGGTCAGCAGCGCGGCCAGGGCGGCGACCAGCGCCGTCAGCGGTCTGCCACGCGGTCTGCGGCCGGGTGGCGTGAACGACACGGAAAGCATGACTCTCCTAGCACGGTAGTGAGTGACAGCGTCCTGCGAGCCCGTGCGGGCGCGCGGAGACGCCTGACGACCCCGTCTTTGGAGAGCGCTCTCCGAGTGCTGATGTTGCGCCGCCGTTTCCTGGCTGTCAATACGTTCCGGGTTGCGGAACCAGTTCCGGGAGCGGTACCGGTACCGCCCCCGGTACCGCCCCCGGTGTTCCGGCCCTGGCTAGGCGGCGAAGCTGAACCAGTTGACGTTGACGAAGTCGGCGGGCTGGCCGCTGGCGAAGGTGAGATAGACCGTGTGCACGCCGGTCACCTTGGTGAGATTGGCGGGGATCGTGGTCCAGGACTGCCAGCCGCCGGTACTGCCGAGTGCGAAGCTGCCGACCGGGGCGGCGGTGGGGCTGTCCAGTGCCACCTGAACCAGGCCGCTGACTCCGGTGGCCGCTCCGGAGGCGACGCGGGCGTGGAACTGGGTGGCGCCGCCGGTGCCGAAGTCGACGTTGGCGTAGCCGAGCCAGTCGCCGTTGGCGAGGTAGCCGACGTCCTGGCCGCCGCCGGTGTCGGTG
>Ga0307507_10000330_pt1 | contig 95957 bp, 59 predicted proteins | sample 7_EM_MG_FD_207223 | JGI IMG/M metagenome (GOLD analysis project Ga0307507, IMG submission 207223) | Populus trichocarpa ectomycorrhiza microbial communities from riparian zone in the Pacific Northwest, United States - 7_EM | ecosystem: Host-associated > Plants > Roots > Unclassified | place...
CTTGGACGTTCAAATCGGTCAAGACCGAGCCATTTCGGGTAATATAAATCGGATTTTTATCGCCCAGGCGGCTCGGCGCCATAGCAGCCATTAATTTGCTACGAATCATAATTTTGAGTGCGCCTGGCTGCGAATTTTACTGTCTTAGACCGCCCAAGGGATACCGGTATCCAGTTCTCAAATGGTAGCCTAACACATCACTATTCGGGATCTACCGAGTATTTCCTGTCTCGGGCCATTGCAGGGTCCTCGGCTTGGCGTCTGGCTGGTGGCTTGCAGGGGTTACCGGGGGTGACATAAACATCGTATGATAGTTACAGTGAACTGATCTGGTTGGGGGTTATGAATGAGGTTACTGGTATCCTTTAGATTCGCGAATGTGCAGGGCACGGCCAAATTCACCAACGAACTGGTCTAAACAGCAATAAAGTTTTTGGAGAAAAGTTCTTTAATTCCATGGGCCTAGCCTTTTGGTAATGGGAATAGTAGGGGTATTTTGGGGAAAGTGGGCATAGACAAGTTTAAGGTGCTACTTTTTGTACAAGTACTCGAGTATGTACTCTACTAAGTGAAAAAGAAAAAAGAGTGGGCAGGGTGATCGGTTTTTTGGTGCCCTGTGCAATCAGAAAGGCTGTTGTGCGAAGGACCCACACCATGCAGGGTCAAGTTTGGCTTGATGATGATTAAGTCGAAAGGGTTTGGGAGATTCAGAGCAATTGCCGATAGCATACCAGTACCCATCGTACCATGTTGATGCTATTTATCACTCGAAGGATTAGCAGGATTAGATTGGCATTGGCCAGCTTGCTTGACATGACTACCGTAACTTAAGGTTTATTGACGATGCCAGCCCTAGGGTGCCAACCTAACTGATTAGTAGAGGTAATTCACCAACTGCCGTTTGGGACTTCAGGGTTCGATTGGTATCAATCGGCGCTAGATAAGCAAATCTTTTTGCTGAAGAGTGGAATGATTGCCGATGGCTGGTTTAGGCTGAGGATAAAAATTGTATAATAATAATATTATTATTATTATGAATTTCGGAGCCCTAATATCCCTTTAGCCCCTTGAGTACTGGTACTAGTCCCACTTAGGACTTGAATAGCTTTGCTTACCCCCACAAGAGGGGTATCAAGCTATTTGGACCAAAAGTCTCCTTCTGAGAACCGTATTCAGCCAGTTTCTATGGGTTGTCAGCGACTCGTACGGTATCCGGATTCATGGGAACAAGATCTCTCAGATACTTGGGGCTATCAAGAGTACTGTACTCGAGTACATCTGTCGGTGAGGCTTCGGATGGTTTATCTTTGTGTATCAGAGGGTCTTACATCAAATTGACCTCCCTCACTCTATTTGGCATGCCGGGAGAACAATGAGATCTTCGGGACTCAAATTAACCCCACGGACTCACTCCGAGCCATCCGGAGTCCCCAGGGAGTGATATTCTTCTCTTCGGTGACCTTTGTGTAACGAGAGACTTGTCCGAAGTCCTTGGGTGGATATAGGTGCAACTGTAGGTTGGTGACAACCGCAATCAGGGCGGATATCACAAGCGCCTCCTTCCCTCATAGCGGATGCGGTCGATTTACCCCTCATAGAAGTATTGACAAGGTACGGCAGTTCCACGGATATTCCTTGGAACGTTTCTTTGACCGACCCTGTGACATCGCTCAGATGCCTGGTTTCATCATTAGGCTGAATCTGCATCGGGCTCTCTATCTGTCATACTGTAATCTTGAAAGTGTTATTAGGATTTCCCTATGGGGCAATCTCGCTAATAGATTTGAAGCTTTGCTAAGGAGCATCCTGCGGGTACTGGTATTCGCCTTTGGTTTTCTAGGCACTTTTCCATATCCATTTAGAAATCCCCGTACTAACCAGGGTTTAACTAGTCTAGATCGCTCAAGGTATAATGTCATTTACCTTACCGGGCCGTGGCCTTCAGTCCCGGAGCTGAAAAACGGTTATGCAGACTTTTCAAGTCGAAAAACTGTGGTGTGTGTAACGCCTTTTTTCATATAATAATACAAAACTGGCCGATCAACTAGAAACTTGGCACTCGAAAAACGCTTTTTTGGCCTTGGGGCTGAATGCCACTATTCTCGTTCGGTATGCAATGGCGATAATACTAGGCCTAACTTACTGTCCCAGACTGCTGAATTGAAATTTGGGGTTCATCACTTTTCCCTGGAGGCAAGCAGTCAGCTTAACGTGCGTATCGTGATGCCCCGGGAATCTCCCCTAAGTCCAAACAACACCACCTAACTTACCGTAAGATATCGCTTTGAATTTTATAGGCCATGGACAAAGCGGAAGTTTCCAAGCTTCCCGCGAAGTACAAATGCTCAGCTGGTGACAGTTGAGGACTAAGGCAGCTAAATCAGAGCGGTGCCAATCGGAAACTCGATTCTATTTTTTCTTCCTCATCAATCTGCGGAGAGTTGTTGGTTTTTTCCAAATAAGACGTGGCAGCAATGGGGTCACTTATCCTGGCTACCTCTGCCTTGCTGCAGCTCTGCACACATACGCTCAGGCTAAATTTTCGGTTTCGAGCAATGAAGGCAATGCTGCTAGTCCTCCTGTGCGGTATGGTGTTTGATGTAACTTAAGTCTACTGTACCGCAATTGATATGTCATATCATAGCATATCATATTACTATCCTTCTCCCAACCCTTCCCAAGACTACGGATCTAAACTCCCCACTTTGTCGTTTTGGGAATTGCTAATGATATCCTCCCAATCGGATATTAGTCATTCTGGGATAGGAGTTTCAATGTAGAGTTGGTGAAAAATAAGGCGGTTCAAGGATGCCCGGGCCTGCCATACGTAACCTGGGTGTGTGCTGATCTATTAGAGCAGCAAGCATTTCAATTGATAGGGGCGATCCTTATCATCTGCTCTTCCTAATGTCCTACGGGTTACACCGACGGGTAATGCCAGCATCGGCGAGGTTGGTTATCTGGACATAGGGTACTGGGGGACCAGCGTCAAGTCCATCAAGTGCACGGGTAGTTTCTACGTAAAGAGTGCCTATGGCGGGAGTCATACTGTGCCCCCCAGGTGAAACGGTAGCTCGAAAATTTTCGCACAGCGGCAGATTAGGTCCAACTCCAGAGTCGGTCAGTAGACCAAGCACGGATTCACTTTGAAGTTTCCCGCAGGAGCCCCCGACGTTAAGGAGGTCCTTTAGGTTACGTATGACCCTTCGAGGGCGGCAGACTGTTCCCTCTTATTCAGCCTTACTAGTTGGTTCCCACCCACATATCGCAATTGGTAAGAATTTGAGTATCCGGGATAGGCGGGGGAAAACCGTTGATCACGAATTCGCCGACCCAATGTTTTGCGCAGTGCTGATGGCCTGCGAGTTGATATTGCGCAAAAGCCATGAAGCCAAGGTTTCTCTGCTGGGGCGGAAACAACCGGTAACTTAGGGCTGCCCTGAGGGTAACCCTCACTTCACGCTATGTGCTCTCTAAGGGCAGCAAGGAGATTGTAAAGGAAACTACCCGCAATGTATTGTTGGAAGGGAACGAAACAATTGGACCCCATAGGCCGTCCAGGCTGTTAAGGGTTGTGCTATACATAGTTAGGGCTCTGCGAGGTTACATCGTTCTGACGTTGTTTTAGATGTCGAGGTAGGAAAACACCAATGGGTTAAGTTTAGTTGAGTATAATACATGCAGGTGAGAATAATAGCGCTTTCTTCTGGTGTCTGGTTTCTATACAGTTGTGGGGAGTGATGCATTAAATTGATATGCACAAGTATTGCGATAACAGGGGTTTGGAACCCATTCTTTGTATCTGGGCCGCTTCACTCTTAATAGGCCGGTGATCCCGCAGGACGAGTTCAGCGTATCCACTCATGACGCAGCACAAGCAAGGCTTGGCTGCTCGAACCTATGGACGCTTGCGTACGTTGAGAAAGGCAATGAAGACGTCCCGAACCGGGAGAATGGCCTCTTACGAGTCTTACCGGTTCCAAACGTTCTTTGACACCACCAAAGCCGCCTATCGGACATGAAGATTATGGCACCCAGTATTCGACTCAGTCCTGTTCCTGGAGGAGCCTGGTTGGGCTGCCACGTATATACCGCAAGGAGGCGGAGTGGGTTAGGCAGCACAGAAGACCGGATTACCAACGATCAGGGCTGATGCTAAAGCAGTTTTTATGACTGGCATGGGGAGGAACGCTGACCCTCTCGGGATGGTAGTATATACCCCTCTGTTACAGAAACTGGAACATGGATGGGTTTCAGTAGACAGTTAGTACACTCGCTCCCCCTAATCTAGCCTTGAGTAGTCGTGTTGTCCATGGCCCACTATGAAAAACAAAGTTAAATTCTCCAGCCCGATCCTGCCTCCTACAGTGCAGACCCCGCAGACACCGTAGCTTCAGCTAGCTGCTATGCTCAAAAGGTATGCTTCATATCTTGTCTCAGTTGTCCGCGCGGGGAGGCGGTACAGAAAGTTATGACCTAAAGATCGTAAAACTGTAATGGAACGGATATCTCTTCGGTATTACTCCGGGTTCCTGGAAGCAAAGTACTTTCGGCAAAACTTGCTATGCTCAGCGCGCTCTCGCTATAGTCGCTTAGCACTTCGAGGAACAAAACAACCGTTTGGAAGGGGAAAACTGTTAACTGGAAGTTCGAAGGCTGGTTTGTGTTTGACGCCCCAAGTCTGACGGTAGCTGCTCTAGCCGTTTAATGTGGTCTATCATAATGGCCAAATATGAGACAAAGGGGTCAGTGGATCTACTGGAGTGGCCTCGAAGGAAGGAAATAGACGGAAGACCCGGTTCTAAGTGGGGAGGGGGCGAGGGCAATAACCAGTCATAGAGCTAGAAGCCCTCATTGTGGCCGGTGCAATTGGATAAGGCGTTCAGCAATTGCTGTAATGCCTCTTAATTTGCCCGAGTGATGAAATGTGATCCTGGGCAACCAGAATCCGGGTTGAGCCCTGTTTCTTCATGGACCATCACTTCTCTACCCAAATAAGCAGCCGAGAGAAACTTGGCCTCAAAACCCATTACAGTAAACTAAATTCAATGCCATAGTCGAGTAACTTAACAAGTACAAGCATGCTGACTAGTCTCTGTGTAACTAAGAGGAAGGGTGCAGGGACGTCTTTCGGCCACTCCCTCCCACGCACCACTAGTGAATATTGACCTCTTCTCAACCACACCATTTCGAGCTAAGAGAGATATTTGCGTTTCCGATTTGGAGAGCCCTAGTGCTTTGATCAACTAGAGATTCCGGTATTGGGAAGCTTTCCGCAGGTATCGTACCATACTTACATTGGCCTGCGTTACAGGGGGTGCAAGTGCACACGGGTGGTGCATAATTTGAAGTCATTTATTAAAACCCGCACTTTCGCTTGTCCCCGAGAAGCGGAAGAGAAGAAAATGCCAATGCGTCGGTCTCTTTTTCCCCTTGGCCTAAGAGATAAGAGGGAGGGTTGGAAAAGATATTCCGCTGCTCCAAGCTTTAGGGATAATAATTGATTGGGTATGGTACAGTACTCGTACATTTAAGCTATGCAATTATTCAGGTCTCATTTAGCTAGATACTCGGGGGGGTCACTAAAAACCGGAAAACATAACCCTTGTCCCGTAGAGGATTGTATGAGATTAGCAGAAGTGGTTTTCCTGCTTTTAATGACCCCCGAGCACGATACCGGTTAGTATCTTGTTCATCCTTTCCCCCCTCCTCTTTCCTCCACTTTCGATTACCTCCACTCCACGTTGCACTCGTAGGATGCAACAAGCACCCGAAAACAGGGGGGTTGCGAATCTGTATGGGCGCTCAGATACGCACGAATTTTTTGCCCCACACGCGCGCAATCCGCGACAGAAGAATAAGTTACAGTAGAGCACCTCTCCCCTGTATCAATATCGTGCAAGGTGTAGGTGCAACCATAAGTTGAAAGCTTGTTAGAAGGAGGAAATCGATTCCCTCCCTTTTCCCTCCAGCTCTCGAGGGGATTTTGCGAATCTCCAGACCCAGAGGTAAAATCTCTTGAGAAGGATCAGCGTTTTCTTCGCATGGTATAAGGTTATCCCACTGGGTGTGTTAGATCTCGTTGACTCGTTTTCATAGTTCTGTTAACCTCTTAAACTAAACCTATCCCTGCCTCCCACATTGACTTCCGCCCATGATCTAATCGTTTATTTCAAGAGCCGTGACGGGACCCTCTGTTTGTGCCAGTACTATACATTGTTAGGTATGAATTGTGTTCTCTCCTCCACCTCTGGAGGAAGAGTCATAGAGCTGAAAAACTAAACGTCGGAGTTCTCAATGCTGTAGGTCCAGTGACTGGGGCCAACCCGTCCCTCAGTTAAGATCGCGAAGGAAAATAGTACAAATGTTGTTACCCCTCAATTCGCTCATTACCTGCTTCCACCTTCCTGCTTACCAGACCACTTTGAATGCTTCGATTCGCGGCCAATATGAGGAGGGAGGGGAGGAGGAGGATTTCTAGCTTCAGCTGCCAGCCTCACATTTCCGCTCGAAGGCGCATACCTGGGGGGGACCCTGATAACAGATGTTGCTTCGAGGGAGGCCTTGAGATCGTGGCACTATCTGAGCAAAGGTGCCATTTTACTGCTTGTTAATAAGGAAATAGCCGTGATTTAGCTATAGTATATCTAGTGATAGTAAGACTTTCTGAGATTTTATCTGCCCGAATCCCCTTCTAGTCTCCACCTGAACTGGGGTCTAGCGTAATATTGATACTCCCGAGACGCGTTATCTGCCGTATGCGGTGCTAGCACTTGGACAAAATCCTGCATACCGCCCCCCGTTCACCACCTGCAATTACTACATGGCCTGGGAAGTTCCTAAAGCATTATCTTTTTTGTCTATCATTCTATCTGCTAGTATCAGGCCACTGCGGTCGGGCATGCGAAGGGTTTGTGCCGATAAAAAAAAAAACTTGGGGGGATTCCCCTGCCATAGGTTACGTCTTAGACTAAAACCGCTAGATATATTTCTGCTTTCCAGGCAAAACACCCATTTCCTTCAATTTGAGAGTGCCCCTTGCTGAGTAACATAGTGCTCTAACTTATTCTTCTAACTCTAGCAAACACTAATGAAGTTAGAAGTAACGTTTGTATTCGAGATGTCAGAATCATCTTTTTAAACTATGAATGGAATCTCCTTTTTATTCTAGTTATGCTAATTGCTATTTTGTAGTTAGGGGAAAGATCCAGTTCAAGATATCCTTCCAGAGTCCCAAGGAACTTGCCTATAGAAAATTGAAATTACCTGATTAAACAATACTTCACATTGTTTTTTTTTTAAAAAAAATATTCACAACTCAACCACTTGTTTTAACTCTCGATAAAGTTTTTGGTAGTTAGATAGTATTTCTTCCTTAGGAATTTCGCCTCAAAATAACTGTTTTATCACATTCCCTTGCTCACACTAGACACTAGAGGAACCCATTGTGTTTAATGGTTGCAACATAAAATTAGCATAAAATCAGAGGTCCAAGCTCATGCTTCTCTCATTTTTTCCGTCGGCATAAATCCTTCGTATGCCCTGCCGTAATGCCGTAATAGGTATTCAGCGCCGCGCCTATGGAGTTAGCACTGGAGGCCTTGACCAGAGAGAAGCTCTGTCCACCTGGTCACGAATCTGGACTTGAAGGACATTAGTTTCATCGTGACACCGCAGAATATGACCAATTTGATGTATGGTGCAATCGGATGAGAAATTACCACCTCACGGGATATTCCTCGAGTCTTGTTGATCCGCATGGAAGAGGAGAGATGAAAGCAAGAAAAAAAGAAAGAAATGCTCAAACGCAACACTACGTTTTGGGATTCGCCTGGTCTCCGTCACTCCGTGAAAAAAAAATTAGAACCATGCTAAGGCACCCCAAATCATTAGCCATGAGGTGGCGATACCGGTGCTTCCTTTTCTATCCGGGATGTTGTTTTGCGATGGGCGGGTCGCAAAGTTTTTCGTTGATCTGGCGATTCTTGCATGTTCGGTTTGTGAGAAGGTTTCTTCTTCCTTTCTCCCTCCCATGTGAAGGAAGCCTTTAGCATGAGATCGATATCTTCCTATATATAGCTCTTTAAGGGTCTTTTTGTTTCCCTTTTTAACAAGGAGAGTGGAGGATTCGGGGGAGGGGGGGAGGGGGAGACTAACACACATAGATGGAAATGAGAATGGCAAGATAATTCGTTCCAGCTGGCCTATGCACGCACATCGAAGCGAGATACAGGGTTGTATAACACTTTGTTTGTAAAATAAAGAGCCCTCAAGAATATTCACATGAGGCCAAAATGTGCAAGGAGGACTCACGCATGCAAAAACTGTTGGAGTTTGAATACAAATGACACTTGTGAGGTGTCATTTTGGTGATGTATCACAAATTCCTTCTCTTCCCCACGCTGATCATAACACCTCTCTTCCTGTGGTCAGAGATCCGAACACGAGAGAGGGAAAAAAGAGGAACCACCACCCACTCTCTGTCTCGGGACGGCCCCATGTTGCCCGTCTCCCCCCTCTCACACAACCTTAATTAGGTGATCTCCCTCGTCCTTCTTCCCGGGTCTCCCGGGGGTGAGGAAGTGCTTCAATTACCGGTATCATATTCTCTCCTCATCCCGTTGCTCTCCTCTCCCTCTTCCCTCTCCTCTCCCCTCTTACTTAGATTGTGATCTGAACGCATGATCCTCATTATTTGGGCCAACCCCAATCACACCGTGCCGAGAATGGTTTGTTAGATCGCAGATCGAGAATTGCCGAGAATGGCCCGCTTTGTGGCCGGCCGGGTGGTCACGTATCTATCTCTGGCCAATACCATTCACTGAAGGACGGCTCCCACTTTCTTTCTTTTCTTCTTTCTTTTCTTTTCTTCTTTTCTTCCCCTCCCCCTACCCCAGCGTTTTTGACGGTTTTCTTCCTTTTTCTTTTCTCTTTTGCTTCTAATATGGCAAATTGACGTGAGACTTAAGTGGACGGTATTGGGATGTGGACTCGCATTAGTTTGCCATACCGGTATTTTTGTCGTGTATGTCTGGGATTTTCAGGGACAGGGAGGGGAGAAAGGGTGGAAAAGGAAGAGAAAAAACATTTAATCCTTGACTGAGCACTGACTGTTGGTCGGCAGTAACGTCTGTGTAAACTGCTTGTGAAACCTCGCATGTCGTCCAATACTCAAGTACCGGTAGTCTAGGGCCCAATGAATCATCCAGCTTGGACCTTGGAGGGGGAAAGAAGTTTTCACTGCCTTACTGCTACCCACTCGTGGTAATCAAAGGTAAGTGGACACATACGGCGTTTTTTACTCTCCTATAGGTATACGTAACACCTATGGAGGATCAGGAGTCATTAGGCACACTTTCTGTTCCGACCTGGTCGCTCGCTCGACTGCGTCTGCCCTCTTTGGCCTGGCGTGGACGCCGCCGCGCTGTGTTGGTTTGCTGGTGCCGGGTTTCTCATCGTTTGGTGGATGATACTGTGAGTGGTCGAAAATCTCGAGTGATTGTCTATGACCATTCGGGCGTTGGTTGGTTCGATATTTCTTTTTGGGCGTGAGTAGGGCAATGAAAGATGAGGTTCGCTGGTTAGAATATTTACAAAAGAGCACAAATTAATGTGTTCGATCAATCGACGGAAGGTCGAGCAAAGTGTAAAATGTTGCGTTGCTTATCTCTTATGTGGACCACTTGTGAGAGGTTGTGGAAAGGAGTTGTGGGCGTTAGAGCAAAGTTTGGGAAATTATGATAGTTGCGTCGCTCGGGAGGGTCGGGTTCGAGACGCCGTTGGCGTGTAGTTGTACTTTGCGACTGTGAAATTAATTTCTCAGTTGGTGGCCGAGGTAGGGTGTCCACCAGGTCAAGAAAAAAGAGAACCCTCAACCTCCTTTTCTTTTTGTGAGAAGTACTCCGTGAGCCGGTTGTTGCGCTGGGAACTTGAGATCTCCTACCTTTAAGGTGTGGGTAACTTTGTATGCCTTAATCACTCCATCCAGTAATAGAGCACAGTACCGCTAAGTCAAGACTTAGCTCCCTGAGCAAATAATCTATTGGATGTCGTCGTGGCTCTTTAAGGGGGAAGTGTTGAATATCACCTTCCCCCTTTACGCAGGCAAGGTTCTGTTCCTTCCGAGAGAGCCAGGAACTACCATAGCTGCGAGGACCCTCTGGGTGTGCAACCCCGACCCCGTGGCTTTAGACGATTCTACAAGCTCTAGCGAGGATGACCGGGGAGGATGAGTAGCTAGGCGTTCTACGCTTGGGCTTCATTCAGGCTAGTTCTGTTTACATAGCCTCACTATGTCTAATTCTTAGTGCACCTACTAATTAGAGCATTCATATCTCTTCGATGGTTTCAGAGTGCGCTGCCCTTGCTGAATCATCGATTATCACTCCGGTTTTAAGGCTTGGCTCATATCTTAATTTTGCTTTGAGAGTGATCCTTGCTAATATATTATTCGAAATCGAGGGTTTCCATGAGGATGTTGAATTCATCTCTATGTTTACTAGTCTCATGGGTTCCTCAGACTCGTTGCTCCCCCGCCGGACCATACTATTTATTATGTTTTTTTTATGAATTTCATACTACCTTACCTGGTCCAGCAAGGATCACGAAATATCACTTAGCTCTCTCACTCTTTTTTGGAAATGCCGGGTTTAGGCTTTATATTCGCTGTTCCTTCTGAGTCTATGACATAATGAGCGACCTGAATAATTCTAAATAGACGAATTGTGGATCTCTGGGCGCTCAATGGTTTTATAGGCTGTCTATAAATGGTTTAGCTTGAGGGAGGTAAGTTAGGAAACAAGGGTAAATTTTGAGATCTTGGGAGTGAGGCCTGAAGAATGAAGTACAGTGTGCCTATGCGTTTGAAAACAGCAGGAGCATATGAGAAGAAAGGACAAATTTCGAAGAGCATGGAAGGTGGTAGCTTAGCTAGGGATATAAAATCTTCTGGAAAAGGTAGGAAATCTAGATAAAAGTCATGCCGATACTGGTGCCCTAAAATTGTATGTTTTGCGAAGTGGCATAGCTACGGATTTGCAGGATGCGGACCGAAAACCTTATACCCGAAAATGATTTGATAGAAGGGCCCATCCATAGTCCTTGTTCTTTAAACGTCATGAAAGTTCAAGTTCGAGGAGGTAAGTACTAAATAGCCATTCTGTTTCTTTTACTACTGCTGGCTGCTAAATTTTTCATTAAATTCTTTTGCTAATTATTCTTCTTATTTCTCTAGGGTCTACTTTTCAGCAAAGCTGAGTAACGAGCCAAACGGCTCTATTATGAGTGATATTGTGTGGGAATTATCACTCTTAATTCACAAAAGAGATCTCTGGAGCGATATCACAAGTTTAAAATACAAGTAAATTTATCACGTATGCGGTAAAAGGGTTTTCTCTGGAACCTCCCTATAACCCCATAGCTTCCTACCTGGGCCTTACAGATACTTACCTTGAAAGCCTACGAAGCATAACTGTAGAATCCTTAATAATCATTAGCACGCCAAAGTACTTGCCAACCGAAAATCTCGGGGCGTCTGGAGGGGGCACAGCGTTCCCAACCGTCTCGGGCGCCCCGGGCAGGTTGGGTAAGGATAGCCGGGCACGGCGTCCGTCTTGCATAAAGACGGCAGTCCTATGGGTTAGCGATTGGGTCCTGCAGTCTTAGTGCAAACGGGAGCTTCCTCTAGGGTCTGGCCGTTTCCTATAGTCCCTACCAATTTTCTGTCGGGTCCATATATCACTAGCACCTTTCGGCTCAGACTTTGCCCCCCAATTAAATACCCCGTATGCATGCACAGGACTAGTGTGAGTAGGATGGTGAGTACAGGTTATATGAACAATTTCACAAGAACCTAAGATATTGCCTCCGATGTTAGAAGCCTTATCTTACTCCCTAATTATTAGCGGTTACCTGTTGCCTATAACTAATTCCCTGGAGGGCCCCGCCCGTTGGCTCTAGGCCGCCCATCACATGTGGGGCCCGCCCGTCACGTGGAGGCGCACGGCAGATTCCGCAACCTGAGACACCTGTACTTTAGTCCCCGCCCGTCCGTCCCGGGCGTCCTTTCAGGTATTGCCGTCCGCCCCGTCCGGACCCGAAGATGGGTGGACTGGACGCTTGGGTTCACTGGGGGGCGGGGTGGCTTTCTAGCACTATCTAACCTGTATTGTACGTATTTGGTTTGTGACAGGTTATCATGGAGGAACGGAGGGTAGGCATAAGGGGGACTAGTGGGCATATCAAAGAGCTGATTGAGAAGTAGTGAATACCTACTTGTGATACGTCGACTTGGCTTCTTCTAGTGATATTGCACTTATTGCCAGGATATATTGTTTAGTCCCGGATCTGATGTGGTGGGAAGCACTAGTATCGTTAGTCACTGGCCACTTTTTTCAATGCTTTGCTGAAGTCCCCGCTCGGACAGCTCTCCTTGTCGGATTCATCGAGCGATAGGTCTCGAAGTGTAACTTTTATCCTAGGAGGGTACGGTTTTGGCAGCTGACGACTCTGGCTCTACGGGAATCATGATGCTCGGAAGTCTTCATTATTCTCTATTCGCTATCTTTATAGCAACTTTTGTATCATGACTCCCCCCTCATAACCACGCAACATACCTCCTGAGCTGGGATCAGTTTCGCTTCCCTCTTAATTCTGGATGCTTGTTGGCTTCTGGGCCTTGGTTGGCACTGGTTAAATTGAAGTATGAGATGCCTTAGAATATGTAAAGTTAGCTTGGATCACGGATCGATAACCCTGATAGACATTTATTTTTCTTTTTGTGGGTGGTGCTTAAGGTGGGGTCACTATGCGAACCATCTACTGAAACTTGGCAAAGAATTCTCCATCTAGGGAAATGTGAGCTGCCTTTGGTAATCTAATGTTTAAGAGGTACAAGTAGCTGCTTTGCTCTATGGGGTTGAGTTTGATCTAAAATCTGGCTGTATCAGGGCAGTAGTACAAGATACATAGGTAGGAACCCGTCGACTCGGACGGGTAGGGATACATTTGGCTAGTTAACCTCAAATAACTATTCCTCACTTCTTTCCAGACATTGTATCCTCTATATTGATTATTCAGCTGGCTTGTGGGAGAAAGAGGAGATGGTATTTATATCACATGGTGCCCGGATGTAGTCACCCGTCTTACGTGTTAAGTAGATGCTGTTTACGTCGAGGCTGCTGAAGATCTGGTACTAATGCTCGGGACCCTATATATCCGATGCACGATGCATCCAGCCTCACATTCGGCCATATTGCACCGTTAGCGGGGTTCATGGCACTCGTGGGTTGTATTCTACTCTCAGTGCGAGCCCAGTGAAGTATGCAGAATTCGGGTCTTTGGGGGATTGCTCGTGTGAAAAACTAGAGGACTATCGACGGGCCCAAGTGGTTTTAGTGCTCGATGAAACAAGCTTTCTCATATTGTTTCCGTCCACTGGACTTTTTTTTTTCATTTTCATTTTTCAATGTCTTCATCTTCCTTCAGTGGAGCAAGGGGAAGCAGCAGGAGGACAGCGAACGGAAGGTACAGCGAACGCCTCTACCAAATTTGATGTTTGCCCCTAGATTCTTGGTGCATCGTTCACCGTCCCCCCTGATTCCTGTCCACTTTACCATTTTATGAGCATGTATAGTACTCGGGGGGATCATTAGGGGCCGGTGGCGAGAAGAAATGTGGAGATTATTTGTTCAGATAACCACGTTCTCTGGAGAGGAGTGTAATGTTATATTGTTAAAAATTCAGACTAGTTGCTTTGAAGTTACATCTAACTGAAGAAGTGAGAATCGAAGTTTTAGAGGGAATTTTGTTATCACAACGAACTCGTATAAGATTGAGCTATTTCTGATTCTGATGTATAAGTACCTACTAGAAAGTTGGTGAAAAATTAATTCGAGTTGACCTGTAAAGTTGCCTGGGCACTTGTGCTGTACTTTACACTTTCTATCTGTTATTATCATATCATTAGGATATCGCACTTAGTGGCTGCTCCTGGCTGCCATTATCTCCGCAAGGCCTTTGGTTTCTAATTTTTGATATGGCCCTGCAGTTTAGTAGAGAGTTTGGATGATCACTTTTCCGATTTTTAATGGCCCTACTGGGTGCTCCCGTGCCGGTGGAAGAACTGACAATCGGGACCAAGCGTCCCGGCAACCATGACGCAAGCGGCTCCTCGGTTTCGGTTGGTGCCAAGATCCGGTTGATTGCTGACTTCCTATTCGGCTTCACGCAAGGTCTATTCGAGTAGAGTTTTCACGATTCTTGGGACGGGTTGTGCCGAGGTAAGTTTAAATTTATAGCATAATATGAAAAAAACTAAAAAGAACAGGGAAACTACAACTGAGCGATCATTACCGTACAGTACTCGTACGACTCGATTTCCCCTGCGAGGTCCTATTTATCTTTTAGAGGTGACTCTTCCGTAAATTAATAATATATAAAGTTTTTTTCAATTTGAGTGACAGTCTTAGTGGATGTTTGTAATGCTCTACAGTACCCACTCTCGAATTTTTAATTTCTATCAGGAGAAATTCCTACGTCAGTTCCGGCAGGGGAGAGTGGCGGATTTTGTCAGAATTCCTCCAGTATTCGGTAGCCCACAAAGGGTCTAGTGGGTTGTACTGGTCTGGCGCAAGTAGGCTGCGAACTGATATCGCAGTGTCCCATCCCTTCGAAGAACCCTCTAATTCAAGAATGCAGACGCCCCCTCCCCCTCTCTCTGGGAAGGGCTTAGGAACTGGTGTTACTATCGTGGTGTGGTCTACTCCGTTAGATATACTGGTATATCAAACTCTTCTTGATTACAAGCTTTCTCTAGCTTAAAAAGTTATAGTTGGCTGAGGAAAAAGACGGCATGTCCCGGCCATCGAGTACTGTACCATACCTAGTACCCACATTCTCGGAATTACGGCAGGATGGTATCATTTGGCTTTTATACTTGACCTACCCCCCGCGTAAAAACCCACACTTGCCAATCTCCTCCTCTCGATCTCCTCCTTTCATTGATTTTATCTTTTTGGGAAGAAAGCGAGTGTCAGTTCAGCTAGTTTTGGGTGAGGTAAAGCTAAAATATTGGGAAGGGAGCGAACGAGTGAGCAGCCATGCCGGGCAGGAGTTGCGTTGCACTCGATATCGAAAAAGCGGAAAGACAAGCATCCAGCCAAATACACCATGGAGATAACTATCGGCCACATTCTTCAGAACTATCCTCCTCGTCGGGTAGCGGCTCAATAATATCCGCTGGGCAGGCTACGCAAGGAGAAGCGGAGTGTTACCGGATCGAGGTTGAACGGGAGAGGACGCACTTGTCTACTCACAGCAATCCTTTAGAATGTGCTTTTGTGGGGCTTGCTTCAAAGGGAGAACTCCCCCCCTTTGGAGGCGGAAAGGAGTATCCTCCTCCTCTGCCTCATCGAGACCGGTACCTGGTGGATTTCTCTGGTAAAAATGATCCTATTCACGGCCAAAATTGGCCATTGAAAAAGAAGTATGTCTTGCGATAAACTAGAATTCACAAAGATTTGTATTGATTGGGCTTAGGTTGATAACTGCAGCTGTTCTGGGATATACTACACTGGTGTCGGCATGGGGGAGTAGTGTGTTTTCTTCTGCTGCAGGACAGGTTGCGGGTAGGTGTCCATGCCACACTCCCGACATACTGTAGATATCGCTGCCAAAGGCCCTACAGGTGTTGACTTTAACTCTAGTATTTTTCGGAATAAGTCTCGAGGTAGCCATCTTGGGGCTCTCGTTTTATGTGCTTGGGTTCGCAAGTGGGCCTTTAATATGGGGACCCTACTCTGAACTCAAAGGCCGGCGGCCTCCGCTGTTACTCGGAATCTTTGGATTTTCGGTCTTCCAAATCGCAGTTGCGGTAGCTAAGGATATCCAAACAGTTCTGATATGCCGATTTTGGGGTGGGTTCTTTGCATCCTCTCCGTTGGCGGTTGTCGGCGCTGTGTTTGCAGATATTTTTAGTCAGGAGGCCAGGGGCACCGCAATCGCGGTCTTCTCTATGGCAGTATTCTCTGGGCCTCTTTTGGCTCCCATCGCGGGTGGATTCATTGCTGAAAGTTACTTGGGTGTGAGTGCCCGAGAAGTTTCGTTCCTACTAATCATCCCTTGTTGCTAATCAAGTTGATAGTGGAGGTGGACAGAGTACATCACGGCAATCATGGGTTTCTTTGCACTCTTCCTGTGCTTATTCTTCTTGGAAGAAACGTATCCGCCGGTGATCCTAGTAGCGAAAGCCTCTGAACTTCGCCGCTTGACAAAGAATTGGGGGATCCATGCAAGACTGGAAGAGATCGAAATCAATTTCAAGGAATTGGTCGAAAAGAACTTCGGACGTCCGCTGAAGCTTCTCTTTACTGAGCCGATTATATTCCTACTCAGTCTGTACACTGCTTTTGTCTAGTAACTATTGTGATATATCCCCAACACGCGACGATTTACTAACCCATGCTCCACAGTGGAATCCTTTACATTTTTTTGACAGCCTACCCAATCGTTTTCGGGGAAATCCGGGGTTACGGACTTGGAGTAGCTGCGCTGCCGTATATTGGGTTGGTCATCGGGATGGTTTTCGGAGGACTCTTAGTGATAGCTTTCCAACCTTGGACAAACAGGCGGATGAAAGCGAATAACAACGTACCCATTCCGGAAGATCGCTTGGTTCCAGCTATCATCGGGAGCATTCTCTTCCCAATCGGGATCTTCTGGTTTTCCTGGACGTAAGGTTCCCGCATTGATCTGCCCTGTATAGGTTTTATTTATGCTGACAAGCATTTCAAGCGGGAACTACCCTGATATCCACTGGGCTGCCCCTACCTTGGCCGGTATCCCACTCGGCATTGGCCTGATAACAATCTTCCTGCAATCCCTAAACTACCTCATCGACGCATACCTCATGTTGTAAGTATATCTTATCCTCCCCACCCATCCGGTTGCTATCCTAACGACACCCCAGCGCTGCTTCCGCCATCGCTGCAAATACGTTCCTCCGCTCTGCGTTCGCCGCTGGCTTCCCTCTTTTTGGTCGGCAAATGTTCCACAACCTCGGAGTCAACTGGGGGGGCTCGTTGTTAGGATTTATAGCTATTGTTATGATACCTATTCCTATAGGATTCTTCTTTTATGGGGCTAGGATTAGGGAGAGGTCGAAGTGGGCCCCGACCGATCTTTGAGTACAGGTAGGTGTTTGTAGCTTGGGACCTAGCGTGTTGGATGCTCAGGTGGCTGAGCCGGGCCATTAGCTCTGCCCCTTGGATGGGGTCCATTGATCACCTCTGGGGGCGGTGAGATGGGTTAACCGGACAATTTTGGAAAGGTTTGTCCATGGGAAGTGGTTCGGAAGGATTGAGGATTCAGATGATGTCTGTATATGTAGTCGTGATTTATATCTAGTGTGCTAGGTTTCCTCTATTATCACATCTCTTTTGTTATGTAGTTATTCGGATTTTAGCTGTGGATCAAATTCACCATGATGAATAGAATCATCACTCTCACGAGCACAAGCATGGCCTATCACTCAGAAACACTTAATTTTTTCCTTCTGATGCTCGCCTAGTAACTCGGCTTTGGTGGTTCGAGGCTGTCACACAACCATGCGCTGAGTTGCATAAGTACTAAAATGTTTTTTATCTACCACAACCTTGACCGGGGGTTGCGTCCGGCTTCGAAGTTAGTCCTTACGAGTACTGTACTAATACAGTCCAATAGAGTGACTGGCTAGGAATTTTGATATGAGTGATCTTGTGATAACAGATTCGTGGCCCTACAGAATGGCTGAGCACTGGTTGGTGCTAGGACCAGGCCTAACATCCCCTTTTAGGAAACTACAGAGTGCCTTGTGAAGAGGGTCCGGAGAGCTATAGGGGGAAAAGACTGTGTCCCAACTATTCCCTCCAAAGCTCACATGGTGCTAACTATGTGGAGCTGTTTCGAATGGTGAGGTTCTTAGGCAACTTCTGACAGGGGCTGTGGTTTTGTTGTAATCATCAAAAGGATCTGGGATATTTCGTTGGTAATAGCCATTCCTACATGAAATTTTTTAAAAATAAAGTAAAATAGAAAGCTTACGAGTACAGGACGAGCAATGGGGAGGGGGTGGTTTGGTGGTAAGTAATCATCCTTACCTACTAATTTAATCACCGCAATGCCAGCGAGCCTATGCAATATTCTAGGATTGTGGTTGCTTTCCTGAAACAAAAGAGGAAAGGCAAGATTTTTTTTTTGCTCTACTCCTACTATGATACTTAGGCGATCGCAGACCTCGCCCTTAAAGGCATGGTTCAGAGTCAGATTCTGCTGCTTTGTGGCAGGACCAATTTCGCCCCTAGCCTTATTGAGGAGGGCTTAGGTCTTCAATCTATCTTGAAACAGGTCTGATCCAGCTGTTTTTCTTGGAACAAATCTGTAGTTTTTTTCAAGCTTCCCCCCCAGTATCAATACCTTTCTAACTTCGAATTATAGATACCGCAAATGGGTCAGGAGACGTACCGAGATCAAACTATGCCAGGGCCAGCCTTACTGTACATCTGTCCTACCATTTTTTACGTTTAGAGACGTTAAACCGGCGAGTGATTCCTTATGAGGAGGATATCGCAATTTCAACATTAAACTTACAACGCCCGACTTTCAAGTCAGACGTAAATTCACGTAATGCCCTAAAGAAGGCTATCATAAGGCGTGAGTACGGTATTGCAGTACCCTTCTGCTATTGACTCATTAGCGCAGAGGGTGCCTAACCGCCTTCAACAATACATCTATAATCTATAACCTCTTCCAAATATCTTATCTCTCAAGGCAAAGCCTACATTTTCTCATGAACCATATTCCGGCTATAATTGTTTCATACAAAGGAATCTTGTCGTGAGGCATCGGTGATCAATGTTTATAATTCCTCTTAAAATTTATTTATTCTGACAATGCATTCAACAGAGAATAATATAATATTTAACCTCGACGAAACGCCCCATATCCTCATGTCAGCAGGATAGGTATTAATTCCCACTACGGTATTATGTGAAAATACATAACTGGTACAACGGTTAATATGTCGGGAACCAATTAGTTTCCGTGCAATCAGTCGGAGCTCAGGGGTTCGCAATGAGCTATTCTTGCTATCTGCCATGTAGGGAAGGACAAGTCCTACGCTATAGAGGCTGACTAACAGGTGCAGTATTGATACTAGCCTCTCATGTATGTAACCATCCGCCACCGCAATAATTCATATTCGAGTGGTATGGTCCATCGATGCATTTAAAAACGATACTGGTACTACTGCTACAAGACCTATATCATTCACGACTACTACTTTCCAAAGCCTTAGCTCTTATTTCGCTCTCATCTCCTCCAACTTCTCCTGAGCGCGCTCCTTTGCCTTCTCTGAAACATTGGGATTGTGCAAGGTGCTAGCATGATCCGTTAGCCGCCATCTGGCCTACCAAAGATGACAAATGAGTAAAATTACGCTTTGTATCCACCAGCAACGTTTCCGGGATTCTTTCCCTCAATGTTTACGTCAGGCCCACTGATCCCGCTAGCAAAGCCTTTGGTCTCAATACCGAGCTCTTCGAGAACCTCTTTGGAGTGCTGCTTGGCCTCTTGGGATGTGTCTGAAGCAGCTGTTAGCTATCTGCGTATCCTAAAAAGTGGAAGAGATGGTGCGGAGGTATGACTGGGATTGTGGAGATTGGCCTTGTGTCCACGGATGACATTGCCCAAGTTCTTCTGATCGCTAGTGGAGTCCATTTCGGTATTTGATTTGAGAAATTGGCTGTTTTATTTATGAAAAAGCAGTAGAGAGTGGGAATGGTAGTGTGATCGCTCAAATCTCTCTTACTACAGAGCTGGCTCTTCCTAGACCAAGGAAAGGGCTCCCAATATATATAGTCAACTGCTTGTGTCTCCGCGCGAAGGATCGGCCCCCCTCGTGGAATAGCCACTGCTACTACGGCTCAGCAGAATGGCAAACGGGTGCCAACTGTTGGTAGAAAATCGCATTGGAAATTGAACGTCTAAGCCTCGATTCAGTTGCCCTCACTCACTCACCCTCCTCGTGGGATGGCAAAAAACTGACGTCTGCCGTGACGTGTGCCAACCAATCCAAGTTCCTCAACTCCATTCCTCAAGGCAGGGAGATGAGTGTTGCTTACTTGGAGTCGCTTCTCGCACACGCTTTAAGTTACAAGCACAGAGCTAGCACGCGGCATTTGTAGGTTGATCCTCACGACTACCGGCGAGGAGATGTCATGTCGCCACCCGATGATAAACATGGCCCCGGAAAACATTAGTTCTTCTATGAGGATTTGTAAAGCTTTACTTAAACACGATATTGATAATTTTTCTTTAAGCATTCTTGAATATTGTGAAGCCGGACCTGGAAAGTGAATGGGGACGGGTAGAAGCGGCATCTTAGAACAACTCATACTCCCGCGCAAAATAAGTCATGGTGCAACGAGCCTCAGATTTTGCTGTGTTTTCTTCGTTGATCTGCACCATAACTTTTTTTGCGCCCGAGTAGCCTAAACTCCTTATTTTTTGCTACATTGTTTAGTACTAGAGAGAGCATGGACATCAAGCCTTCCTCAATCGTCTCGGCTAGGGGCATAACAGCACAGCACTCGAATACTATACTCAAGTAATATATCACGTCTTTATGTTCGGCGGAAACGGACGAAGCGCTACGCTGTATTTTTACAGTACTATGCACTGCGGGAGAACGCGCCCCTTAAAACACTAAAAATCGTTGCCGTCATGGTGACATCTTCCCTATCACCCCTTCGGAAAAGTCAATGATTCAGTTGTCGTAAATCCTTGTGAGAAGCAAGCGTCACTTGTGTAGGTGCTCGTTTTCTAACCTTGTAAGACCAACAACAGCACATGGGGGATATGGCACTTTAGTATCGGGGTAATGGTAATACAGTTCCGGTATCGTGATGGCACCGGAAAGCGATTGGCTCTCTCTTGTCGGGGATGGCGACTTCCGGTTCGGGCCAATGTCAGACAACCAGAATTAGCAAAAGCTGTTACTCCGGGGTTGCATTTATTTCCTGATGCGGATTCTTGTGCTGGGCTGGGGCGGTGTGAGGTTCTACTCAAATACTACCGATGGCGATTCCCTCTGCTACGATTCCGTTACCGGTATAGAGACGGGATTGACGTAGAACCAAAGGGTCCTTTCGTTTGCATTGGCTAGGCTACAGTCGAGGCCGCCTTCTACCTGAAAGAATAACAGCGCCGTCTAGTCAAGTAAATCCACCATATCCTCGGGATCGGAAGCGCTTATTGGCAGGGCCACCATTAAGTTAGACGGCTTCAGCCATTCTCCTTTAAACCAGGTATTCCTCTAGCTTTAGATCCGACTTTCCGTGAAATTCGGCACACCATTGAGGGGGCGCAGACTCTCAAGACCACATCACCTCACGATCGTGAGAAATTCAGACACCCAATCCGATTGGTGGGAGTCCTCTCTCACACTCCAACTTGAAACTTCAGGTTTCTACAGATTTTCTTTCAGTACCAGCAGAAGCAACAGATCAATTTTACTCAATTGAAACCCCTTCGCCTATTCCCAGATTCCGCACACTTCTAGCTCAAAAAATGGTAATTTTAGTAGGAAAAAATTAACTATAAGTTAAATAGGAAAGATTGGTTGATAATTTTTTGAAAAAAATTGGTCATGATATTAGGGATCCTTAGGCTGCTTTGCACCTTATCCTTTGCATCGCACGAGCTAGCAACGGTGCTGGTTCAAGTGCTTGAGAACGTGCGAGGAGCCCGGGCATTTGGCCTCGGCATTAACGTTAGCCCTCTCGGCGGTGGGTGGTAAAGATTATCACCACCGTAGTATGCACAACGAAAGAAGTGTCTCTCCCCCAGCACCTCAATCTCCCAGCTAACCCCGATCATAAAAGATCTACTCCCGTACCGTAATGTCTTAGGCCATCACACCCGGAACCTATTACTCGGGGGTGTCATTAAAAATCGGAAACTAACGATGGCAGAACAGGTGTTTGTGCTGATCATTAGATACACTTTGTGGAAAGAAACATAGAATTGTTGAAGTTAGAAACCTAGACTAGTTGGTGATATTTTTTTCTGATTTTTATTGACACTACAAGTAGTACATTATACCCAGCTTCGTCGAGCAAACTTCAAGGAGTCAACCCCCTCCAAACAAATCAAAGACAATTATTTCCGAGACTCTATGGAGATTATGGTGATCCTAGGGAAATTGGTGACCGATCGAGGTATTGCATTTGCTACTTAGGCACTTTACTCGAGCGCGAGCTAGTGGTATTAACGGATAGGTGAGCTACCTAGGTACCGGCAGGGAGTATTGGAAAAGGTGCAATGTTTCCCTCTATGGCGAGCCCCCGGCATGACGAGCACCAGCTTACAAGATTATTTGAAATACAGTTTAAAACCTGGCAACCACCAAAGATGAACCAATAAATTGTGGGTGCTCGCTATGCCGGGGGGCTCGTTATATAGGTATAGGGAAGGAAACATTGTATCGCTGCCAGTAGTACCTTGCTGTCTGGGGTTTTGAATGGCCTTATGGTGACCGGCGCAGACATTCGCACTCAACCATGTGCCGTCCACTCATTACGAATTCGTTCTCTGGGACCTGCGGAAAAGAGAGAGAGAGGAAGAAGAATTATCGAGATAAGGTGCGAGCACCGATGATTGGTTTTTCCCCTCATTATTTTGGTTCCTTTTTCCTCCCCACGTCTACTTTTCAATCTAACTGTAGACTAGATTGTTTTTACTCAAAACCTTCCCAAGCATCACATCCATTGCAACCCTTCCATCCTGCCCAAGTACTGTACCCCTGTGGTGAGGGTGACCTTGCCTTCCGTTATTGAGGCACTCAAGCTAATCTTCGAGCCACCGACTGTGACCCGCGATAACCGCTCCGAAAGAACGTACCAAAGAACGGTCGATCCACAAGATGCTCGACACTCCACGGGCTCAAGCCTTTAAACACGATACCGTGGCTAGTGAGCTCGTGCTGCTTCGCTAGCTCCTATCTTCCAAATTTATAGCAAAAGTAAAACACCACCCCTTTATTTTCGCTATACTAAACTCAAAAGGGCTATTCAATTACATCTTCTACATCCAAAGTATCGCTGTGAGTCAGATTATACACTACAATTAGCTGATCACCAAGGAAAAAAGTATAACAATAGTTTGAAGAAAGCCAACAAACATTCCAGACTCTTACTAGATCGGGTTAAAACATTGCTTGATATGTGACTGAGATAGAGGGAATTCCCTTTTCAACTTAGCAAAGTTGTCAAAATTGTTAGATATTAGAATACGGCACTGTAATCCTAGCTTGTTGTTGGGGGAGCAGGTCGCAGATTAGGGTTCACGTCTCGCCCAAGAGATACAGTATTGTTGGTATAATTGCGAGCTTGGTTCGTTATTAGTGAGGAGAAAGGCATAACTGGTTGGGGGAATTGACAATAGTCAAAGGAGGAGTGGAAGCTTCTTGATTGCTGCGATGTCTGTAGGAGGGCGGGATTTTGTGGGTCTTAAGATGAAACACGACACCTTGATAGTAATCGAGTACTGGTATATGCATGAAATAGCCTCCGGAGCGCCGGAGTATGCTTAAAATTCCGTTGCCCAAGCTAGGAGATCATGGATTCTCATAGTGGGGATCATAGAGTCGTGTCTCGCCTTAACCTACGTTGCGACAAACAAATATCGGGACGAAATCTACACGGATCTAGTATATGCCGATTCGGCGACACCATGGTAATAAATGATCAAACACGAGTTAGTGAAATCCCTATTCGTCGCCCCAGTAAGCATAGCTGTCACAGAGACAACGATCCCGGCTCTGCGTTGTGAAATCCCTCTATTGAGGCCTTCCTAAATAATTCTAAACCCGTACTAGAGGAGTGATACCATAGTGGCATTGTTCCCATCACCCCCCCCCCCCCGAGAGCGATATTATCCGGGAGTTCCCCCGAGCCGCGATTTAAGGTGGTCTTTTCGGGCCTTCTCGGGAGTTCGGGAGGCTGCCCCCGTGTATTAGTGATGCTTGGGTGCCATTGTAACCACAGGCACAATTACTGAATGTCTATTTTCAGCACGAACGAAACTGTATGCAGGAATCACAACCCGAATCCTGTGTCTACACCAGTGAAACGAGAAAAAATATCAAAATGGAACCCTTGGTATTGCAGTGTACACATCGACTTTTCCTTCACCAAGTGGCGGTCAAAGACAATCACTTCCTTCCACCAGCCAAGGCTGGATAACATTTACTTGCGGTACCAGATCCTCGTAATCTATTCATCTGTCAGCGACGCCACCACCACAAAACCACCCGCCAAATAGTCAGAAAAAGAGCAAACCTTGGTATTTCTCATCTTCTTCTGTAACTGCAAAATCCCATACATCAAAGCCTCACTAGTCGGCGGACATCCAGGGACATAAACATCAACAGGCACAATCCTATCACACCCTCGCACAACCGAGTAACTGTAATGATAGTATCCGCCTCCGTTCGCACAGCTCCCCATGCTGACGACCCAACGGGGCTCGGGCATCTGGTCATATACCTGACGCAGCGCCGGCGCCATTTTGTTGGTCAACGTACCCGCGACGATCATAACGTCGGACTGGCGGGGGGAGGCACGGAAGATAATCCCTAGACGATCCTGGTCGTAGCGGGGCGTTGACAAATGCATCATTTCCACGGCACAGCAAGCGAGCCCGAAGGTCATGGGCCAGAGGGAGCCCTGGCGGGCCCAGTTTGTGATTTGGTCGAGGGTTGTCCTGGTTTTTGTTAGCGGTAGGCTCAAGGGGGGAGGAATTGGATAGCGTTACAAGGCGTATTGCATGACGCCCTTCTTGGGCTCCTGGCTAGGAAGGGAAACCTCTCGCCTGTTCGAGCGATCGATGGAGGATGCATCGCGTGGAGCGAGAGATGTTGGAGTGGATAGAGGCCGAGTGGAGATGGATGTCGCCGGGAGAATTCTTGTCGCTGCTTTATGAAATTCGTTAGAATCGCTAGAAGAAGGATTTACGGAAGGAAGATGTACATCGCAGTGCGAGAGAACGCGTTGTAGATAACATAGTTGTATGATGAGTGGAGATGCTCGGTGGAAGGTTGATCAAGGGGCAGTGAGGTTGAAAGGGAATTGGAGTGCCAAGACCGGTTGGCGGGGAGGTTGATGGATTACTCAGGGCGCGTGTGATTGGTTGAGAGCATGGTTGGGCAGAGCCCAGCAACTGCCGGCGGTGGAGCTTTGGAGAATCTGTATGCCAACGGTGGGGGCGGAATGCTATTCCCCCCCAAAATCTACGCCGTATAATATAAAACACTAGATATACGTGCCCTCAAGGTCTTGGGGGAGGATTGCTAGTTGTTATTGTGCCGTGCTCGAGTACCGTGCAAAGCATTTAAAAGGTGGATCTGAGCCATTGCATTGTGAAATGCATCTATTGACAAGGGTAAAAGGTAAAATAGTGACAGCCATGATAAATCCTGGGTTCAATTCTGGTGTATGATACATCAGATATTTTTGGTATTACCTGTATCATTTTAGCCGCAATGACATGCTTAATATCCACATCATTCTTTACCGTACTTCACCTACAAACTTTTCTACAACTACAAAAATAAAAGTTACCATAAAATTCACTTGCAAATTGCTTGTTATAATCATTATCTTTCGAAGAAGAAAAACTTTTCATCTACGATACTTCAGACAACAGTCACACTCGCCAACCTTCACCACTTTTAAGTACCCTAACTAAATACAGCTGTTTGCTAAGAATAAAACTGAAAACGTAATTTTCCCAAGATCCACCCACCCGCTGTATATAATCACGATACATCACTCGAGCCTTGATTCGGGCAAGGAAGAATTTGTTCGCTGCCACAACTTGAGGCTTAGGAAACCGCACATTATAACAGAATAGACCTGTCTGCGGTCTGGTGGTTTTGATGTTTTTTTCCGTTCTGGCATTTGTGAAAGAATCCCCACCAAACAAGAGAAAAGACGCCTGACCTACCAGTAGTGCCGATAGTACCGGGCAACCCGATCTAGTTTCTGACCCCCAAATTCGATGACAGTATCATACGGTATATTGCCATAAGCGAGTGCGGCAAATCTCGAGATTCGCGGGGGTCTGGACAGGCTGGTGTCCCATGGGCCGTAATTCCTCAGATGCCTCAGAAACTGATTCGTGCAATCGGCGAGGATTTGACGTGTACTCCTACCGTAAATCCTGTAATATCATAGGAATTTCAGAGCCGATCAGGGAAAGGCTCTTGGTGGTAATCGCGGCTGGCTATCATTCGACGAGGGCAATATGATCAATACTCTCTGTATAGCAGTGTTCTTCCGCCTCTCCAAGCAAAATTTCGTATGTTTGCCTGCGAGTGCGCGAACAGCACGAGCCCGCTGCCCCTCTTTCAGGTGATACACCTGTAATTTGAAAATTTCTAATCCGTATGTTTTGGGGATGAGGTCCAACCAATTAGAGACCTGCGATCATGCCACAAACCTACTTTGGAGGGGGTGGGCTTGTGTTGAAAGATAGAGTATCAACTCCTCTTCCTTATCGGGTAGCATGCGTCTCAAGCACGAATTTCTTTTCTTTTGTTTCCCATCCATGACAGGAAAATGCCAGCTGAGTATATTGTAAATGGCAAGGGTATAAGAGGGTTCCCTAACGACAGACATCCCACGCCAAGAGACGAGGTTTGGTGGGAGTTGGTGTTGACCTTCGGTGGCTCTGAAACGGACGAATGTTTGCGCCTCCCTCATGATAATGATTAACTCTCTTGGGATGATTTGCCTATATGAGTAGATACCAGCGACCGTAGCGGTGGAATTGTACTTGTAACAATTGGCCGCTCAAAAGAGCGCTATGCTTGTACCGTACTGTACTATATTCGGGGGCGGTTTTTGTGAGAGGGAGGAGTGTCCCGCGGCTCGATTCGCATTCAGCTGCGAACACCTTGGTGGTTACCTACCCACTCCAGAGTTGTGTTACCCGCCAAGGTGCCTCCAAACACCGCTACGACACCACAACTCCACCCCACGGCCTAGCGGCATTCACCTCCTTATGCGTGTCCTATCTATAGCTCCAGACACCTAAAACCGACCCTCTTGTCCCCTTATTTACTTGGTTAATACATACAAAAGTAGTGCCTTGGCATAAATTTGTATGCAGCTTCCCCGGCTCGAAAATGCCCATTTTGTTGTTCTCAACCAATACTCACTCAACAAAAGATTGGAGTGCGTAGAACTGGAGAAGAGCTGACTCTGAGTAGTCCTATGGAGTTTGTTTCTCAAAAAACCTTGTTGTTGTTGCCGAGTCTTCGTCGTTGATTCTCGTTCTGAGGAGGGCCGATTTCAGGCGCCCGGCACCGGATAATACCGCTGCCCTAACTCACAGCATTTTTTTAATTTTGAAATACGGTAAGTGGCTTTTTTACTTTTTTAAAAACCTACTTATTAGCAACAACCACCCACCCACCCCTCCCTCTTCCTCCTCCCAGGAAAAAACCACCAGTGCTTGTATAAACGAAGAACCCGGGAATTTCTTGCATTCCCCTTCACGCGGTTACGAATTGACACCAACTCATCACTAAAATCTCTCTTTAACAAGCAAATCTGTGCCGATCACCCGGTCTCACTCGACGATCAAAGTGTTCTAAAAGAGATAAAGAAACAAGCCCAAGCCAGGTTTCCCTTCCTCGATCAGAAAGAGAAACCATTGTTATGGCTGCTATGGAGTTTGCCAGTTTAGCTTTGCGCCAGGTTGCAGAAGCAGAAGGATCAGTGCCAAAGTGTGGAGGAGGGAACGAATACGATGGGAAGATGGGGCTGAGGATTTCTGCCGTCTTTGTTATCTTGGTTGGGTCTATGTTTGGTTTGTTTTGTGCTCCCTGATCATTTCTTAAAAGAGAGAAAAACGATGTATAGGAAAGAAAGAAACCCACTAATACTTTTACTCATGATAGGGGCGTTATTCCCAATCATTGGGAGGGACCATCCACGGATGAAAATCCCAGAATGGGCAATGATGTTTGCAAAGTACTTTGGCTCGGGTGTTATCATCTGCACTGCATTCATTCACGTTAGTTAAGATTCCACCCAAAGCTTAGAAACAAACTAACAAACTAAACAGCTCCTCACACCCGCCAACGAGGCCCTCACAGACCCGTGTCTCACGGGCCCAATAACGGAATACCCGTGGGCGCAAGGTATAGCGCTAATGGCTGTATTCGCTGTGTTCTTTGTCGAGCTACTAGCCACGCGCTTTGCAACCTTCTCAACCAGCCATCTCGGATACGATGTCGATAACTCCTCCTCCTCAGAGCAGGCAAAAGAGGATTGCGGCAGCTCCCCTTCCGCTCGCGCCGGTGACCCCGAGGCCCTCAACTGTGCAGAGGCTGAGATTATGAAGGAGAACTACTCAGCCCAAATGATTTCCCTTTTCATCCTAGAATTCGGGATAATCTTCCACTCGATCTTCATCGGGCTCACCCTCGCAGTTTCAGGAAAGGAGTTTATCACATTGTATGTTGTGATTGTTTTCCACCAGACCTTTGAGGGTTTGGGGCTAGGAGCTAGGTTATCGATGGTGCCATTCCCGAATAAGTGGGTGCCGTACCTTATGGGGTTAGGCTATGGGATTACTACTCCTCTGGCTATCGGGATTGGATTGGGGGCTAGGTCGACCTTGGACCCCGCCAGTCAGACTGCCTTGATGCTAAACGGAATTTTCGACGCTATTTCTGCAGGGATCTTGCTTTATACGGGGCTGGTGGAGCTGATGGCACACGAATTTTTGTTTAGCAGGGAACTGAAGAGTGCGAAGATCTCTTACGTTATGATGGCATTCGTATTTATGGTGTCGGGTGCAGGTGGGTTACCCCATAATTGCATAAAACTCGGTAATGTGGACTGACACTAACGTTTTGTTTTTCTATTAGGGCTTATGGCGCTGCTAGGAAAATGGGCTTAAGGATTCAATATATTTTACTTACCTATCCCCCTCGCCACGAGTTATTCACCCTGTTAATATTTTCTCCGTCGCACCCCCGTTTCTCTGATGTTTTCACATAACTTTTCCGACAATATTTCATTGTCCGCTGTATAAATTGGGTTTTCCTTACTGCTGTAGCCCAGGATAGAGTGGGCATGAACACTTCAGCCAAATAGTTTCACAAGGAGCCCCGGTCCAAGAGTTTTTTCGATTATCTACCGTGATTTGAGCCTCCCTCCCGCCGATTTCGGGGGATTTGGAAACAACCTTGATCTGCTCTTTTAATATTAAGTTTCTCAAATATACCCCCACCAGCATAATCACCCGGAGATAAAGCCATGCACTCACACTTCGAACCGTCCATACTCGCAAAAAGCCCACCTACCCACAAAAATGGCCCATTTTCATATTTACCGTACCCCCAAGCTACCTGGAACCAAACGCCCGGGCCCACCAAACGTATCCCAGTGAGAAATTGCGTCGTCATGAACCTAAAATGGGAACTCCTGAAAATTCCCGACAATTACACCACGCAGACATAATATAATGAGATGGCTGCAAGCTCTTTGTGTGATTGTGATGTAGGATCCTCGTCTTGACAGATCTAGGGGTGTGTAGACCCCTTAAAAACAATTCTGATACTTAAAGCTGGGGTTTAACGGGTGGCTCTACCTTGGTCAAGCAAGGGAGTGTACTAGGGTCGTATGGCATTTCATTTGGGTGCAGAGTGTCGATTCAGATGGGAGTTTCGGATTGATAGGTTTGAGTCTGCGGGCTTGGGGATAATGGCGATCTTATCATAAGGCATTGGCCACGCGCCATGGGGGTGGGGGTGTGCTCATTTAAAATCTCCGTGATTTAGATGTAGCCAGGTTCCACGGTACCATACCAGTGGGATGGTTACTCGTACCAACTGCCTTATTAGGAAAAACATTATTCCGAGTCCGCGGCCCACTGTCCGGGGGTTTTCGTAATAGGGGAAATAAGGCCACGATATTAGCATAACGTAGAATAGTGGATTATACGAAACACAATCGCTTCTGAGTTTTTTTTTCTCTAATATTAGCACTCAGTTCTGGAAGTCTCACACTCTCCCCAGCGACGAAGAACTGGATTGATATATTCTCTACTATTGAGAAAAAAAATCTCATCTCCCCAAAAGTTATGTCCCACAAGAAAATTTTGATTGCCGCGTACGTACAGTACATACGCCAAAGAGACCGACCCTTACCCGTCTTATCACTTGATAGGGGTGCTTTGTACCGTGACCTAGGCCTACCCCATATTCGGCTTTTCTCTCTTTATCCCCACCCATTGCGGACAAAGGGAGACCATAAAGTCTTATTTGGAGTGCCTTAATACAAAACGTCAGTCTAAAACAGCGGTTAGAAATCGCCAGAATGTGGACGAGGAGGGTTTCAGGTTAGTTAGGACCCGTGGAGTATAAAATGGTCTAAGTTAGCTGCTTCCTGAATTTCGGGCAAGTTGGACTAACTACTAAGCCCGAAGCCCCCCACTTGATGTCTTCTATGATCCCGATATTAAACATAGGAGGAGGTATGCCATTGGTGAACATTAGCTACCGTAGGAGGGAACCTCGAGTGACTGAGTATATAGTGTTGGATATTTCCTCATCGGCAGATCTGCCACTGTAGATTAGAACCCGCCCCTTCCTGGCAGATTGTCGGTAAAGACTTACGTGTGTATATCCTTGGTAGATTTTCTAAAGCCAGAGAGATATAAACTACCTACTCCCGAAGCAAGTGAGCACAACATTTCACACTCGTGGAAAAACATCAATCATGAAGCGGGCACATTTCCGATGATGTTAAAACTGAAGTCCGAAACCAAAACAGCCTCTACCTTTCTCGCATTGCATTTCAATAACTGACCACCCTGATTAGCCTGACCTCCACAAGAAAGAAAGAGCCGTCCATATAAGGACTATGTTGAATCGACACGAAGATCCGGGCGGGGAGTGAGGAATGGCCTGGACTTGGAATCCCCGGGGGTTCTCGGCTTAGTGTCCTCAAGGATTGCTGCAAGTATCCTGTAAGTGGATTACTTCAGCAGAAAATAATATCGCAGTGAGCTCCCTATACTAAGTGTTAGGCACCTGAGACTCGAATTTCTCTTCATCTATTAGCACTCTTATTTCCGCACACTCTTTCACTCACCTGGCCATACACCCTAAGCTCCATCCTCCCCCGACCACTTTTGAAGCCAGAAAAATACTCAAAGCGCCCCAAAAACGCACAACACCCGTCGTCACTGGGGCTATGATCTAACATAACTCGAATTGCCTAAATATCCCGCACCCCCACTTCCAATATCTCTTATATGGAATGATCCTATAGGGAAAAAAGATATGCCGGAGGAGGAGAAGGGCAGAGTTGTGAGGGCGATGGAGAAACAAACACCCATTCAAGTGAAGTTGAGCTGGCATTGCATTTCCACCCATATCCTTCAACACTCGTATTATATACTGTAGGCATAGCCTAGTCTGAAGAAGATATAACTTTAAAAAAAATATTTGAAAGCCTTCGTCTGGCCTGACCGGTGTGAATAGGTAGTGATGGTATAATAATCCCAGCAATAGAGCGTTGTAGTATTAGGAGCATCGAGGGAGCGCGGATATCTGGGAGCATACATATGGAGGAGGGCAAAAATAGACGCCGGGTGTGGGGACACTAGAGCATAAACGGATAAGTTATATAGGGTTATAATATTATAATGCATACAGAAGTTTTCTCTTATTAAGTAGCGGTTAGCTATTATAGCAACCTCCAATCGGCAGCGCGCACCTCGACATTCCCAACCGTCAACACTTCTGAGCGATTCTTTCACTTCTATCAGGTAGAGTCCCCAAGAGCTTATTTTGCAAGGAACCCACCTTGCCTATAGCCGTTCTAGGCTCTGGAAACCTGAGCCGCCAGCGGAGGGCACGGTACAGTACAGTACAGTGCCCAGCGCCTCTTTTTGAGTTCATTGTGCAACGGTTGTCCGACAATGCAAGGAAGGAGCTGCCAATTTAATATCACTTGAGTTTACCATAGCTCCGTACGATCTTATCACTGTAGGGGGTTTTCCTAAATCCCCACCTCATGCTCTTACAAGCAGCGGAATAAAATCGAGTGACCTCTGATGGCCAGGGAAATTGGAATAAATGATTAATCATACTACTGGTAGGGCTTTTGGTAATGTCTGCTATTGAGGTTTCAGAACATTCGGCGGGACACAACGCTTTGCTTGGTATGAGAGGTGCTGGTTTTCTAGCTATTATACACCCGACACTATATAATACGCGGCGGGGAAAAAGGGAAAAAAAAAAAGGCCACTATTGTCCTCATGGTATATTCACATGCTATCGTTTGATATTGCAGTGTGCGTATTTCTGGGCCCCTCAGAATATCTAGGGGTTTGCCACATCAGGGTCTCCATGGCGTAACAAGGAACACGGCGAGGTGTGTCTGCCTACTAACTAAAATACCCCCCCAACTGCTCTCACCAATTGCCTCGTCACCACCAAATCTTCACCCCTATTCCTCTTCACTCAATTTCGAAACTGATCACAACCGGGAAACGGGATCGGGCTATTGAGAGATAAGTTGAATCCATGGTTCTTCGGAGCCATATCTACAGAAGATACCCCGAATTTCAATCAAGTTTGATCCGGTGTTCATCATAGTATTCTGTCTCCGGGATTTTTTGCCTCGCTTCAAACAGCTAACAGAAACATTCTTCATAAAAAAGAAGAACGAGAAAGATTTATTGATTCGTTTATTCCCTACTCCACTTAACCAGCCTAAAAAAAGAATGCCATGTCCATCCATCCATGCAACAAAAGAAAATCGTTATAAAGGTACACTATTAAGTCATACAAATGAACACCTATCTCCTATAACCCAGGCCACCCGATCCCCTCCTTCCGCTTAGTCCCTCAGCTACTACCTCTCCAAGCTTATACGCAACTGCCTCTCCGATGTTTCTCATGGCAGGGTGGTCCATAACCTTGCCCGCCATCCCCCCCCCGTGGCTATCGCGACGGGAACGAGTTCCAGTTCTGCCTGGTGATGAATGGATGCTCTCATTTTCGACAAAACCTTGACCAGACTTGAGATGGCCATGTGTGATATGACGCCCATCGTGGCGGCGCCCTTCGGCAGAAAGTGATCTACCGCGGTTCCGCTGCTCACGATGATGCTTCTCGGCGAGAGCTCCGGCCATAGTGTACCCAGCCTTCTTCAGTCCGCTAGCATGGTTTCTTCGTTCGCGGGAGCTAGAGCGGGAACGGGAGCGGCGGTCGTGATGGTGCTTTAGACCGGTGACGGCTGCTGCACCGAGTGCTGCTTTTCCAAGCCTGTGTTGATGACGGTGTTTGTCCCCACCCGGGGGTGACGATGATGATACTGAAGAAGACCTAGATCTATTCTTTCTCTTTCGGCGATCGTAAAGTGCCTTGGCAGCAAGTCCTGTAGCTGCGGTGCCAATTGCAGCGCCTGCAATATTGCGTCCGCGGTGTTTATTCTCGTCATCCGAATCGGAGGAGTAAGACGAAACAGAAGAGGAACGGCGGCGGTGATGAGCGTACTTGTGGTGGGCAAGCCCGGCGGCTGTGGCGCCTAGTGCCGCAGCAGCAACGTGACGCCCATTATGGTTGCGTTCCCCATCTGATGAGGATACCGAAGAAGACCGATGGTGTTTACGGTGGTCATATAATTCCTTAGCAGCACCTACAGCAGCGATACCGAGTCCGGCTTCGGCGAGGTGCTTGGCGCGACGATGGGCCTTATGATCATCGTCGTTCCATCCTGGATACCGTTCTGAGTCGGAGCTGAGGCGTCTATGACGGCTATGGGAGCGTGATCGGCGATGGCTCAAAGCGTGTTTAAGCCCTGCGGTAGCAATACCGGCTTCGGCGAGATGACGTGCGCGATGATGGCCCTCAGGAGAAGGATGTCGACCGGGGCGAGAATGAGATCTATGCCTCATAAGCTTCTTGGCGCCAAGGGCGAGACCTCCGGCCTCGGCGAGATGCCGGCCTTTGTGGCCATCGGTAGACGACGAACGGCGGTGAAGATGCTCTCTATGTTCTTTATGCTCGCGGAGCTTGTGAGCACCAACGAGCCCGGCGCCGCCTTCCAAAAGATGTTTCGTACGATGGCTGTGACTGCCATGATGACTGGGTGGTGACCCGTGACGGTGATGGCCGATCCCGTGACGAGTACCATCCTCAATGTAGTAATCGTCGGAGTAGCTGTCATAATCCGAAACCGGTCCAACACTCCTAGCACGATAGCGGCGGCCGCGTCCATACCCATGCCCATGTGAGTAATTCACATCCATCTCACCACCGAATCCCCCTCCTCCTATCCGCTCATGGTAGGCAGCTGATCGACCAGCTGGATGAATAACATATTCGCGACCACGAGAGCGTTCCATTTCGGTTGGGACGCTGACGTAGTGGTCTTCATGAATGACAATGGGGGAGCGGGGAGGAGTGAGGGAGCGATGGGAAGGGAGTTCGATAGTAGTGGTCGACGCCGTAGAGGGGGACTCAATTATTGTGGTCTCAACACGGGGATCACCGTATGGGTTGGTGGCGTAGTACCTTTTTGGCCTCCTCATGGAAGGAGGGATAAGCATCTCATCGTCGAGTAGCACGGGCATGTTGAGAGTGACTAGTGGTGACTAGTGTATGTAGTAATGAGCAGTGTACTGGTAATGAGGACGATAGTCTGTAGTATCTCTGATGTGATGGATGAAGGAGGAAAGAGGAGGAGAATGAAGTAATAGAAAGAGGGAAGCGAAGGCTACCTATATCTTCTACTCACGAACCCTCATGACGTGTTTCTTATCCTTTCTTCTTTCTTCTCTTGATTCTCAGTCATGAACGGATCCCACAGCTGATTTCTGCGACTACCCCCCACAATCCCTGTTTGTGATATCAATCACGACGTCACTCGACAAATTAAGCCTACTATTTTTTTTCTAGAACGTCGGAGTGACGCTGCCACACTTGGATTCTTTTATACTCGCACTCAGTATTCCTCTTCCTTGATTTTCATCGCACTGCTGAAAACCAATAGCAGTCCTGGTTTAGCCATGCAGACCACTTTTTGAAAATGTCGGAGACGACGACAACCTCTGGTAGAGACCTGGGCTGAGACCACAGTGCCCGGACAGTGTCACAGCCGATAGAATCCCTACAGGTAAGTTACAGCAAGCCACACAAGTAGCATTCCCGCAGTGCGATGGGGCGCAGCAATGCATTCCATCTGGGCATTAGAGTCATTTGGCACATTTTTTTTTATTCAGAAAATCCCAAATTCTGAGTTGAAATTTCTAGTTTCTTGGTGTGCACGAACATATTTTGTACGAGGTGGCGACTCAAAATTTGGGAATTTTCGAATAAAAAAATAGGTAAATGGGTCTTTGGCATTTTTGGTTGGATCCTGAAAAACCGTTTGGGCTAACCCTAAGGCCGAGTTCGTACCGTAGTTATCATTTCCCACCTAGTTTCTACGAACACTTGGTAGAGCTTAGCCCTGTTTGAGGCTCAGCATTGGGGGACTTGAACATCTTTGTTCTCATTCAGGGATTTATCGATTGCGTAACAAAAACCTCGAATTCCTCAAGTTACGAAAACCGCAAGTTTATTACTATTGAAATTCAGTCATCTCCGGTTTTTGGTTCATGGGCATTGTAGAGCATCTCTAAGTCTAATGTTCTCAAGGTTTCTGCTCCGGTGCCCTTTTTACATGCAGTGGCCTAATGCTATGGGGATGACTCGACATATCCCCACTTGCTTCTACCGGTATGATACCGATAACACTCCAAATTGGTCCAACTCCCAAGAGTTCGGCCAAAGAAAAAAAAGAAGTCAGCAAGTTACAACTTCGCCTTGATAACTCCGCCTGATAACCCTTGTGGCTCCTGGTAAATCAGCTGGTCCAATGCCCTAGTATTGATCTGCAATCACAACAATCACCAGTCAGCACCGTTCCCCAAAAAATGCACGGCAGATCACTTACGTGTTCCAATCCCAACTCCCCCAGGGAGTAGACCCCGAGTAGCCTCATAGCAGTCTCAATCTCTTCTCTGAGTATAGTTAATACCCGGCGAACCCCATCAACACCATAGCCACTCAAACCAAACAACGCTGACCGACCAATCCCAACGGCCTTAGCACCCAAACAGAGCGCCTTGACAACATCCGACCCACGGCGGATCCCACCATCAACATACACCTCAAGTTTATCGAATACTTCGGGGGCATGCTTCCGAATCTCCATCAGAACATACACGGGAGGAGGAGCGGTATCTGCCGCCCGTCCACCATGATTAGATAGTATAATCCCGGTAACACCAAGCTCAAGAACCTCCCTCCTGGCAGCCATAGAAGCATCCTCATGCGTCTGCAGGCCCTTCAGAATTATCGGCAATCTAGTGTGTTTCCTTAGCCACTTTAGATCCTCCCACGTCAACGACGGCGTAGTACCCGCGAAGAGTGCCTTTCCGAGCCCTTTATCTTTCCCCTGAATGCCCTCGCTGGGGGTAGCGCTCGCCGTGTTCGCCGTGTTCTTAACCCTTTCGTCTGCCTCCCTTTTTCCCGGGGCAGGTGCGTCAAGCGTTAATACCACAGCCGTGAAGCCTAGTGCATTAACCCGCTTTAGCAGTGCCTCACTTTTCCTTCGGTCCTCTTGCACGTACAATTGGGCCCAAGCGGGTTGCTTGTCGCTCACTCGACTAGCCATGATCTGCTCGGGCTTCAGACTCGCGTTATTGCTAACGCACTGCAGCACGCCCTCCCTCCCACACGCTTCTGCGATGCCGGCTTCGCCGGACGGGTGTGCCAGTCTCGCCATCGCTGCGGGCGCAACAAAGACCGGAAAGGCAACGGGAGAGGAGCATATTGTCGTTCGGGTATCCACATCACGGACGTCTTTGAATATTCGTGGGCGGAGGAGGATCTGTTGGTATGCTGTGCTGTTGTGCTGCTTCGTCAACAGGTCGTCACTAGCTGAGAAGTAGTACGCCCACGCTTTCGGCGAGAGCACCTTCTCAGCTGTGATGGCGAAGTCGTCAAGGTTTAATTGCTCTTCTAATGGTGGGATGTCGTTTTTGCTCTTGTCTTTCTCGGGAGATAAGGAGGTTAACGATGGCATAGGCGTGATGGTTGTAATGGTGGACGGGTCGACAGGTCCGAGGATTTGTGACTCTTCCAAGGACTCCTCGAGGGTGCCAGGGGGGTGTATGGGGTCATATTCTTCTGTTGCGTCTTGTCCAGCGAGGGATAGAATGGCCTTCACGCCGCCCGGGTGAGAGGAAAGGAAGTCGGTTACGTCATAGACTATGCCGTGGATCACCACCCAGCAGCTTGATGAGGTGTTGTGCTTTGCAACTGGGGGATTATTAGCAATTGCTCTCTAGAGAGAGGCTTGGGGGTTATTACCTTCTTTTGCATCAATCATTATGAGAATTAAGGCTGATGTGAGTGGCAGTGGTCGGTGGGGGTTGGTGATGGGGAGAGAGACGAGAGTCGGTTGGAGAGAATGGATGGAGCTTCAAAAGCTCGGATGACGGCATATTCCGTGTGGGCGTTCTTGGCAATAGATGGGGATTATGTAAGCCGTTGCTCCATCCAGACAATGTTTCAACACCAGGCGGCACTGAGAAGGTGAGGTGTTACTTTTGGCACGAGATACTTGTACATCCCTACTCAGTTTTTTTTGAGAAGTTATGCTGTCATTGCAGAAAAGGTCTGGTAAACAGGATACTAGCAGGGGGGTTTTTTTTTTAAACTTTTTTCCTTTCCATTAATAACTAAAGGCTAGTGCTAGAGTTTAATCTCTTGTCATTAAGCTTCTATGGTTGAGTTACCGGTATTTCAATTTCTTTGCTACATTTTGTAGTTGTCGCTTTGGTTGAAGCGCGATCACCAAGACTTTTGCTTGGGTACCGTGCTGTACAGGTGGGCTGCCGCGCTAATAGTCCAGATGAACTTCGATGATGCTTGGCTGTGCTGTTTCCCCCAAACAACAACCATGTCAGCAATTTTTCAGAAAGCCTACGCCTTCTTTTCACCACTTCCCATCCCGCGAACCCGGATCGATGGCTGGAGGGTGCTGATAACCGGTGCGAACACTGGTCTCGGCTTCGAGGCCGCAAAGCACTTTGCCCGTCAAGGGGCATCGGTGATTCTTGCCTGTCGCTCGCGAGATAAGGCTCTAAATGCAAAGGCTCAAATTGATGCTCTTCTCGGGCTCGCCCCAGGAATTGTTCAGGTCTCCATAGTGGATATAGAGTCCTTCGATTCCATTAGGGATTTCGCATCCAGTGTTGGCCCGCTGGACGCAATAGTCCTCAACGCGGGTATCGCGAGCGGAATTTGGAATGTAACGGGGGACGGATGGGAGCGGACGTTACAGGTGAATGTACTGGGCACAGCATTGTTGGGTAGGTTACTTCTGTCCAGGGCTCTTGAGCGGCGGAAGGGAGCTGCTGGTACTGGGACTATCCCAACTATATCAATTGTCTCGTCGCACATGTACCAATTTGCCGAGTTTGAGAGGTATATTAAGGTTGATGGGAATATCGTAAAGGCGCTGAATGATGAGAATAGCTTTGGCATGGGGGAGAGGTATGTTATGGTTCCCGAATCTTATTTTTGCGGCTTTTTATACTTGTCCTGTACTATAGCACTATACTGACTAAATCTAAAAGCGATCTTATGACGCCCAGGCGGTATTCCATGACTAAACTCCTAATCATTTACATTGCCCGGGAATTGGCGGCCCTCGTGCCGAAAGCGAGCGATGGAAATCCTATGGTGATAGTCAATTGTGTGGGTTAATTCTGTCTTACGATACGCCGACTTGACTAAATGTGCGGAAGGTTGCTCCCGGTTTTTGCCATTCCGATTTGATGCGCGAATACAACCTCCCCCTTTTAGGCCTCTCGAAAACCTTATTTGCACGGAGCACAGAGACGGGAGCACGTACATATTTTCATTCGATCGTTGACGCTGGACCAGCCAGTCACGGCAAATATATCGATAATTGTAAAATTGAGAGGTAATTCACTCGCCGTTAAACCCTAGGAGCTTAGGCAAGCTGATGGGGCATTAGTTTACCCCAAAAAATATTCAAGGCCAAGGAAGCGAAAGAGCTGCAGAGGAAGGTTTGGGATGATGTGATGGAAGTCTTGGAGGACGTTGCGCCTGAACTAAAGCAGGAAAATGCGGGCCCAGGAAGCACCAAGATTTAGATTTGGTGCCTTCATATCCTATTCTAATTTGAGATGACATGGGGCTTTTACGCGCTCTTTACATGCTCTAATTCTGTTCTTGTGATATCGGCCCCGCATAAATGATTTCATTATATCCAACCTCCATGTAACGTACAGTACAAAACTTGTCCATTGTTATCCACAATATCGTATACAGTATGATACCCGGGGCAAGGTTAAATCCGGGGCGCTGGGGCAGTGATTTGCAGCAAGCTCGATAACCAAATATTCGAGCTTAGCCGGTTAGCACCTTGGAAAATGTCTCACGGAGTTTCTTCTTTTTTAATAGATATACCACTACATGTGCACATGGCCTATAAACCTCATACTCACTCTCCAAAATCCTGTTCACGAACTGACACTGGTATCCGAGTACAACGAGATTCTTCACAAGATCGGTAGACCTATAGGTGTATAGTACCAAACTTACAGGATCTAGGCTGTGCATGCAGTATCCAAGAACGTCTTTTCACACAATCGTGAAGAACCACGTCCCCAATATTTGACCCACCGCCTGTTTCGATGGTATATAAGAAAAAAAACTACCTAAGTCTGTGTTGGGTCTTGATTTACCGATCCATAGTGCCCCCCCCATTAGCTAGATGGATGCAAATATCTAACGGTTTAGCTACTGGTATATCATGAGACTAGTAGGTTTTTTTTTTGCGGTTACCGCGCAATTCTCACTTAGTGGTTCCCGCTTCACTCTCCATAGGTAGGGCATCGTGCTTTGATATGCACTGGATCCGTAGCCTTGTTGTATGAGAAAGCTCTTTGCCCATGCGTTGAGCCTTGCTCGGCAGTGGCACCCCGGACAAGATGCATGCGGAAGGCTGTATGAAAAATAAATGGGCGGGGGGGGGGGGGGTAAAAGAGATATCTTGTGCGTCAATCTGGCTCTACCGGTAGGTTGATCGAGTGACTAGACGTGGAGACTGAGTTATTATTCGTGGCCAGTAGCTACACCAAGACTCAAAATTTAATGTACTCAGATATCGTACTACCCTTTTTCTCAATCAGGAGTGCAAGTACCGTACAGCATTAAGCTGCTGCGACCAGACTCGCGGAGTCTCGGAAATGCTGTCGGGCCTGCTTCTGTCTGTCTCTCTCCAATTGGAGGGTTCGGAAAGCCATTGTGCCAATACTTGTGGTACAATTAAGGTCATTAATAACAATCTATTAAAACGATCCGGGGCCGGCATGCGCGATTGCCGTTCTTCAGCAAACTTCTCGAGAATTGGATATGATTTTTCTTCCTGACCGGTGGGAAGTATTGTTAAATAATGGAATATTCGGCTCACTATCGATAAGGGGTTAATTAGCAGTCGGCATTAACAAATGTGCACGGTTGCCAGAGAAGCATGCGCGGGATAAGAAGGCACGCTCATGGCTCTCGGGCAGCATATGACCCTTTGGACGGGAGCACTGGACGGGAGTGCTATGCGATTAATAGTAGGGAGATTCCCGCGGCAACTCCCCCGAATTCAAGATGCAAGTCCACGATCCACAATCCTTGACGACCTGCGCTCATCTCTCGCAACAACGCTCCAAGCACTAGCCTAATCCTCTGGGTGTACCAAGCCATTGGTTTGGAGACGCAATGTACTCGAGCAATGCAGCAGCGATATATTCCAGGGATGCTTTTTGAGGTGGGGTTACACTCGGCCTTTCTGTCAATTTAAAGGCGTCAGCACCCTTCTCGCAACGCCAGCCGTTTGGGGAAAAAGAAAAAAAAACTTCGCACTAGCCACTCCCCCCCTCTAGAGTCCCACCACAATCTGGTACTAACCCATCTGGGAGGACGTCTCGGACAAGCAATCGCGGCCCCTTCGTGAGTAAACCTAAGGGATATGCCCACTCCTTGGTCAACTAGAGACTTACCTACTCCATGCTATCACGCCCACCCAAAAGATCCGCATTGTGGGGAAAAAACAATGGGGCAACCAATTTCCATAACAGACTCTGCCACCTCTTCGTTTCTCTCCAGCTAGCGGCATAGCTTCGTGGACACTAGCCCTAAAAACTCGAACACCTAACTGCCACGGCATTTCCAAATAGTCTGACGTTCGGTCGTGAAGATTTTCTGCAGATTTCAAAATTATTCGTCTAAAAATGCGTGGGAAGAAACGGTCTGGAGCGGCTATGCGTTATCGGAGCAGGAAACCTGGCATGGTCATTATAGCAAGGGGTGCCCAGCGCTGCAAGAGTTTGTAGAGTTGGCCGCCCTAGACTTGGAGTATGTAAACGACGAACAAGAATTATACTGCTAAAAAATAAAGATCACGAGTAGATATTAGAGTAGAGTAGTTGGGCACGATACTCTCAAAACTTTCCTTATGGTCTGGGACTGGGTCATGGGCAATCAATGGAATTGATACGCCCGACGCTGCACCCATGAGTAGTCCACGTGGAGCCAACCCTAAAGTATAGTAATAGAAGAATAACATGTATTATAGTGTGCCAGCGGAGAGCTGCGTTGATGGGGTTCGATCTAGATCCCGTCTTAGCCCCAGGGCCTGCCAGCAGATAGGGGGTTATTGAGTTCTTACCGAACTATTGTTTGTGATGCGCTGTCCCGTATCGCCGGGTCTTAGGAGGTATTTTTTTTGTTTTGACGGTGAAAAGATCTGGAAAATCGCCTTGGTAGCTTCCAAGCTTGCTCTAGGGAAGTGAGCACTTAGAAAGAATGGGATAGGCTGGGTATAAAAGGCGGATGTATTAGTAGGCAAGTGCCCATGCAGCGACCTTGGGTGAGATATTAGAGTTCTATCATTGAATATCTCACCCTATTTGGCAATGGAGTTGACTGCCTCTGGGGAACTACCGGCAAACGACTGCCGGCAGGGCGCCACAGCACCATCGACGTTACCCTTGGTATGCCTTATTCAAGTACCGGCCACTTGAGTACCAGGGTAAATGCTTGCATTACTACTCGAGCAGACGCAAAGCGGTTTATTTTATCGTGAGGAGTGTGGTAAGAACAAATAGCACGTTAGCTCCACAGAGACAGAAGAGGGGCGAACGCTTTTTCGGCCAGCCTCTCCCTCGTGACCTAAGCGGTCTCGACAAATACGAAGTTGATAACTGTGATCTCACAGCCTGCTCCCCACCTCTCTATACTCTAGGGCTCCTCTGGCGACGCATGAGTTTAAACCAGGCTCTTGGGGTTGATGCAATTTACCGCACATGCACCCGATGCCAACTCTATTTCTAGCAAGACGGGGAAGGGCACCTCTTGTACTCGAGTAACCATTACTCGAGTACATCTCCCATATTTAATGTATGCATCCAAGATCTCCATGGCCGATGCAGATGCTACCCACCCGGCCCGGGAAGCAATCCCTTGCTGCCTAGCGGCATCCCATCTGCCGAAGTTTATATCGGCACCAGGAGAAGGCTCCCGGTACTGTACAGTACCTACTATTCAAGATATCGAAACGGAATTTGATGTCCAGTTGGGCTTGAATAAGTGTCTATCTGGCATGATTCCGCATGCCACCGCTCTAGCATAGCATAGAAATATTGTTTATAGTACTCTATTCACTAGTGAACGTGTCAATAGTGCCTGCGCCCTTGAATTGTGCCTCTGAATGAACGCATGTCACAAATTACGAGAGCACCGGTACAATCAATTATGCCGACCGTACAGTACTAACTCAAGTATGGTGCCGGCACCTTAGAACCAACCCTGAGTCTCCCTCGGAACCGTGACGCTAGTCCCAAAGTAGCAGTATACTACACTAAATTAGGAATTTTCTTGACTGATTATTCAGCAAAACTGTTTTTCCTCATACAAGTCTCACTATCCTCCTTCCCATATGATAGAAACTTTGAAGGCTTCTGCAGCCCCAACCAGAAGGCTAAAAGAAAATCCCTCTGTAAATGTTCCAATAACGAATTGAGGAAGTGTTGCAGAAAGAATTTTAAAAATTCTATCTGTAGGTGCTGCTGCTGCTGCAAGGTTGAAATATTAGTCGGCGTTGGTTGTCATGAGGGTAGGTTCTAAGGTGCCGGCACCATACTTTAAGTACTGTACTCCCAATTGTCTGACGTTTGTAAAAACGACTGCTATTGCATATGGGCAAAAAATGGGCCGGAGCCTCAAGATTTTGGTGTTATGCAATAGCAGTCGTTTTTACAAACGTCAGACAATTGGGAGTAGAGTATTGCATCTCTAGCTTGCTATCCTTGCTTGGTTACTGCACGACACTTGCGCTTGGTCTACAGCCACATAACAAATGCCAGCAGGGATGTAGGCCACCGGGTAGGAAATTCCGATTGGTTGGGGGAGAGGGAATAATCATTAACTTATCCCTCATCGCCTCCTCAGAGACCAGAGCAATCTGACAGTATCTATTACTTAGTCTTCGTTACCCAGTCTTGAGAGCATAGCGGTAGTTCTTAGGAAGGCCCAACGTGAGTTCAGTACTTTACTCTACTAAGAGTGACCAGAGAGGTAGCCTAGGAGCACTAAGACCAATTCCTCTAGTGATGCTTGGGCTCTTAGAGTAATCGCACCTTCAGACTCTTCCTTCTGCTTAGTGTTTATCATTGTCTAGTCCGCGTGAGGCTTGCTTGGTCGTAGGAAATACCAGTAACACTCAGCCCTCCCTGGGTCGTAGTGGCTATTAATTGTCAGTGCCGCCTCAATACTATTTCTCTATTGTGGGTTGTCAAGATCAACCGTGCACTTCAGGACAAAAGAGAAGACCAAAACCACCACAGGTAACTCTACCGCCATAAATTTTGAAATCAAAAGAAGCGCGTTGTATGCTTGCAGCTTTGATAGGGGTGAGCCCTCAAGGATTAGGCGATAGTTTAGTCCGCCTCTGAAGTTTGCGAGTATCTATTATATGCGGTCAATTCTAGCAACCCACAATATCGTGCCGATACATATGAGAAAAAAATCACCTGGGCCACCCCTACCGGGGCCGATATGTCATCTCTATAGCTTCCCGTATACCGGTGTTCATGAGCATTAGTATCGGCAAAGGGTCAGCCCGGTTTAGCCTAGCGAGCTACCTGAGTCAGGCTGCCGCTCGCTACCATATACTGTAGATAGGTCTTCGCTTGCTCGACCGATGGCTTGGAGGTCTCAAAGGAGTCGACGAGAGCTAGCTTGTGAAATAATTTAGCAGAACCGAGAGATGCGCAAAGTAGCGAACGAACTCACAATTGCACTGAGAATGTTGCTTTTCTTCCTTCACAGGCATGAGTCAAATAGGAAGGTAAAACCAAATCTGCATTGCCTATCATTCTTCAGTCGAATATTAAATTTGGCTTAACACAGCATGATGCCTTTGCAGTCCCCCGCACACTACTCGAGTACTGCGCACGTTGATCTTGTTAGCTCGTAAGTATAATACCTGTAGAATGGCTTCGCGGTTCTTAATTTGTTAAACTAACTTAAGCCAAATTATAGAATCGTGGGCACTAAGAGGAAGCATGGGCGATCACCTGTCACTATTTTACTTTTTGGATGGCGGGTTGGTCTATAAATTTCTTCTGAGCCACTAAACCGGTTGATCAAAATATCGTGGAAGAGCGGGTACTAAAGTTGGTTGGAGAGAAGACAGTTAAGTTTGCCCATTCTGTTGGGTAGGGCCCCTGTTTATAATGGCCGTGCAGTACTGTGTGGTCCATGTTCAATGGCTTTCGCGCTCCAGTCCATTAAATAAATGATGGAGCCCGGCGAGGCTGCAGAAGCAGCTATCCATCAGAACCTCCCTCTCTCTCTCGAGCAACAGGAACCTCTCCTGACACACCTACATCTCCTCGTCATCTTCAGCCATACAATACACCTTTATCTTGTCTCTGGGATTTGAACAAGCTCCTTTGCCATTGAGATGAAGCCCCCCCCGTCCCCGCCCCTCGGAGCAAATGTAACATAATATGGTGAGGATGGCCATATTTTCAAAGCTGGGAACCTCTCTTCTCTCTTTCACCCCAAGAATCACTTGCAGGAGCAAACTCATCGCTACCTTTCACCTCATAAGGGCCTACAACATCCGCTCCTTCAAAGATTTCGTCTTTCGTCTAACATAAGACCCCCCCTCAGACCCCGAAAAGCACCACCCGCGGCGAACATCCCCACCTTAATCGAATTGCTTTCGCTCCATCACAACAATCAAAGGTCAACCAAAGCTCCCGGTGGCAAGGACCCGCTCAATATCCATGGTCCGGATTATGATTTGCCTTCCTCTAGTACCTGCGAGGTGCCCAGCATCCCGCACACTGAACCCTGCCGGTCCCCCATTCAAGGCGACCCGATTTTGTCCTCCCGTTCGGGGCTGTACCGGGCGGGAAGCCTTGGAGGATTTGCGGGAAGCCGGAAGTAAATCCCAACGCCCTTGTGGCCTCGCATCGGCCAGCTCTGCCCTGGGCTCTCGTCTATGGCCAAACCACCGCTATAACTTGCGCTTAAAACCCAGAAGACGCCGATATATCCTGCGCTTGCGCTCGCCACGGTAAGAGAATATCGGTAGGGCTCGTTGCTTCAGCTGGTTGGTTTAATCCCCGGGAAAGGGTCCTGTACTATTTTCAATAATGTTGAGTGTTGGGGGGTTATCCTTATCACCGAGTTTGATTAATGGGTTCCTTCATTGCGATTAGGGGAGTGTAGGAAACCCATCTGCTGTTTTATTTGGAAATATTTTTACCTTTTTTAATGCCTGATGAATCATGTTTACAATCTTTTCATACTTTCATCTGTTTTTCTCGTTCCCTTTTTTTCTTGATGGGCTGTCCCTGGCCAGAGCCCTAGTATCCCATGTTTTTATGAAATTACACGGATTTTTTGATATTAATATGCAAGTGTGACATGGAAGCGTTGATCGTACCTTTGGGTTTCGTCCTATCTAAAAGCTTGATTGTAGAACGATCGTACTTATACCGTAAAAACTAGAATAACCAAAGATCTCTCCAAGGCGTTGGAGTTGCCTCTCGTAGTAAGGTCGGTTGTATTTTTTTCTTTTTACTTGTCTTAATGTAGCTGAGGGCTGAAAGATGAGCTCTTCACAGTGTCTTCCTCTCCTCAATCCAAAGGGGGAAATTCTGGACGCCCTAGCATCATTCTCCATTATCCCAGTTTTCACGGTACCGGTACTCGAGTACCGGCACAACACAGGTATCCCCCTAGGACCGGGCCTGTAGCCTCGATAGATCCAGCCACGAGGCAAAAGTGATAAAATGTTTCTCTTTAGCTCTTGAACCAACCACATCCCCACACAAACCACAAGTTAGGCCATGTTACCTCCCCTTTATCGCACACAGCACCGTATTCTCCGGCAAAGTGAAATTTCGTTCCTCCGAGACCCTTGCCTAGCGACTGAACTGTACAGCGACATCCTATACCTCGAACTGATAATCTTTCAAGATGGCGGTCCGTGAACGTCCGGCCCAATCGCCAATGACCCCTTAGTGAGCAGAGCCCAGTACAATACGTCATTAAGGAAGATAGGCCACTTGGATGTTATATCAGCGTGTTTGATAATTCCCAGCCCTCTGGTGTAACCTTGCGCAGGGGTTGATTTAGGCCAAAAGTATTGTGAATCACCGGCGCTGAGTGATGTAACCAAAAGCATGACCTTGGTGCAGCGGGAGCAACGGCTATATATCTGGAATCCATTATCTGTCACATAAAAGACAAACAAGAATAATCTGGAAGTCCGAGAAGGAAGCGTTAGCAGGGAGAGGAGAAGAGAAGTGGCAAGGAAGAGAACCGAGATAAAGAGAAACTAAGAGAAGGGAAGGGAAGAGGAGCGCGGTGGATTTTATCGCGAGGGAAATGATGGTGAGATAGGAAGGAGAAGAAACACGGAAGTTTTTCTGATTTATGTATATAAGGATGCCCGTTCTCCCATAAGCGCGAAAGTTGAACGAAGATTAGGACATCCTCCTCGGGCATGATAAGAGCTTCTAATGAGCGTAGTGCCAACAGACCCTTTCGATCAACGATAAAAAGCCCAGCGACCCTTGATCATAGAATGTAATTCCCTCAATACAGTTGAACTTGAGTCAATACGTTACCACTATCATTAATTAACTCCGTACCCGTTCGTTAAAAAAATAAGGCTGGAGCGTGTACTTATATCTCCCTCAATAGGCCTTTTAACTAATTCCCCTCTAATATATCAGAGAATCGAGCCTTTGGTCGTGGTCCTTGGAGGAAGTCAAATGCACTGGTTGTCTTTTGGCGTTGTCCTGTTTTTTGTTTCTTTGTCCTCCCCTCTCTAATACTGTATGCCCGTCCTTTGCATGGACCGCCGTTGGTGAGGAATCACGGTATAGCATAGTAGAGTTTTAAGGGGGTTTTCCGCGAGGCAGCCTCTGACTATTATATTCATCAGCGATCAGACAAAATAATAACAATGTTGATAAACCCATTTGATTATCACACTAACCTTACCTACCTTGACACTAGGTCACTCTTAGCGCAGCCGTGCTCTCACTACCTGCACTCCTAAAGCATGAAGTCGGTCTGACATGAGCCTGAAAACCATACAGGTATAGCATAGAAAAATGGCCTCTGCTGTGTTCTGACATTTCGGGCCGTCTCACGTAGCACCCAAGGTTGTGCGAAGGCCTCTAGAGCATCAGATTGAGTACTCCCAGAATAAATCCCCTTGGGTAATTCTAGCCGATATAATCCCATTCGGCATGCGAGACGGTTTCTGGGGGTGCTGCTTTTACGGGGTATTTTGAACCGGGAGGTACTGTCCCGCCACCCACTAAATTGTACCGCAATAGCTAAAGTCCTTTTTAGGAGAACACCGCACTATCAAGTACTATTCGGCGCACACTTGCTGCGAATCGGCGGAAATTTTTATCAGACTTCTACAAGCTTCCCGGGTTTGTGCCCAGACAGCCGACGCTTCCTCGGCTTAGAGCTCTACCGAGAGTGACTGAGCACCCTCCGAGTGATCTCCCATGGAGGGCCCTCCCTAAATTCATCTCAAGAGTGCCAGAGAAATGCTTTTCGGCACTCCCCAAATCGCTGGCAATTTTGGTGGTGGCGTGAGGCGCTTTGGGGGTGGCTGGTCTCCTTGCAGCGAAGCAGGTAGTGGCCCTAAAGGCGCTGTCTTGGTTCTCCCGTCTAGAGAGACATTTAGGAATGCCATTATTAGAGCAAGAGCAGATCCGTTTGAAGGTCATTTATGTCCCTTACCCAAAGAGTGAAGATAGAACCTCACTACTAATTCAGATAATAGACATTCACTGCAATGACCCTTACACGATTCGGAGTGTGCAGTTCGAAGAGGTTTGTGAGGGTGCTGTGACCATCCTTCAGAGCTCTAGTGCCTCAATGATTATCAGCGATAGAGCTAAGGAAGCTCCGGCCAGAGTAACGCCACATACTTCCATAAAGCTATAACAATACCGCATTACCTGTTTTTTTTCGCCTGCCGCTAGTACGTTGAAATAAGAGTTCTCTTTGAAATCTGTCTCAAATTCGCAATAAAACGCCTTCACTTAACCCTTTATGGCCAAACCCAGGCTTATTTTAGACTCTTTCTGACTGTATCTAATGTTTTGCTTCAGCCCCTACTTTATTTCAACGTACTAGAGGCAGGCGAATAAAACCAGGTAATGCGGTAACTGACCGGAATGTGCCAGTTCAACATAATTGAGTGGGGACCATAATAAGGATTTGATTCCCCCACGGGCATATCTGCAAAGATCTAGAGAAGGTCAGCGCTGAAGATACGGGGAAAGATAAAGAGGATATCCCATATGTACTAACTTCTCCGTATCTTGGTAACTGTAATTGTAGCAAGGGGCTGAGAAACGCCATTCCCAATAGTGTCATCCGTAAAGGTGAATTGTTTTCGCTGGTGTGAACCCAGCTACGGTGGTACGTAGAGTTCGTTTATTGTAATGGCCCAATTTCCAACAAAGCCCTTGCTTAGATACAGCTACCATCACAACTTCCTGCGGAGTTACTCTATCGAAGATGGGTTAGGTCTACGAAGGCTGTGATACATCCAAGGGGGTTTGTGCAACCCCCATGCTCAGCAACTGTTTCGAAGAAAAATATCGCGCCGGCGGGGGGGAAGACTGCTAAATGGAATTAGAGTGTTGCAGAGCTTACTTGAGAAGAGGTGAGATTGTAGGATGATGATTCTTTTTATTCCACCCCTTCCACAATATTGCTAAATACATACTGTTCAATAGAACCCTCGTCTTTTTCCCACCACGCCAGTCCGAAAGGGAAGGAAGGACCCACTCTACGTCACCACTATCTTAAGTAGATAGAACTACCGCCCTGTAGCCAACTGAGCTCTTTAGAATGGCACATACCCCATACACTCCAAACCTTAATCTAGCCATTACCCCGCAATCCCCGGGGTCAGGCGAGCATGCAGCGCAAAATTGCATGTTCGGAAGACGAGACAACCCCACACCCCCCCGATTAGCCTCCGGAGTATACACATCCTGTGCGTGGCGCCAGCCTAAGGGACACAACAGCTCAGTCCCCGAGTTGTTTGTTCCCTCATTCGTGGCGAAGGTATATATGTCGATTTTATCACACTGCTACTGTGCTCTAGGGAATATTGTCACATATCTATCCTTCATGCTATGGCTAATATCGAGCCAGTCCCCTTTATAGGCGCATAAAAATCAGATGAGTCGTCATCTCCAGAACAGTTAAACTTACATAAGAACCTAATAAATAATACGGTATTAACAAGCTGATTGGGAACTCGGAAAGGGGGAAGTTCTCCCCGATACCATATCCGTTGTACTTGTATTTCCAACAGCAACCGTACTCGGGTATCGTATACACTGGCAGATAAATGATGAGATGGGCAGGGGTATGGGTGGCCCGAGACTGTACTATTATTGGTATACCCCTGTCAATCTCATCGCGTACCTGTATACCCGAGCGCGACGGGGAATATCTATTGTTATCATATATGCGGGGAAGACGCAGGTAATACCGCAGGCGCAGTTGCGCCAGCCGACATTGAACCGTAAATGGTTGATCCCTGGCTGAAAATCAGTCTATCGGGGGATTTTCTCCTGGACAAAAGCACCAGCAGTTCAGTGGAGACATGTATATAGACTATATATCACATCATAAATATCACCTTTAAGCTTCACCATCTAATAAGCCACTGCCACCTGGAAAACAAACTATTAGAAATCCTCCCAAGTCGGTGTGTGTTTTCAGCGCAAGGTGTTGTCGCTCTAACAATTCAGAACTGATAAAGCAAGCACCCGGTAGCCCACGACCTCTACTTTTCTAACCGACGTGGACACTAAGTAGCCTTTTCACCTTTAGGTCGAAAAACACATAAGTTAAAGAAGGTGCAAGCTTGTACAGCACAACCAAGAAAACATTCACCAACACTCGCCAAGGGCATACAACAGCAACAGGTACTAAACCGCACACCTGCTGAACCTTGCAAAACAGAACAGTAGGCGGGAGCCAAACTTTCCTTTCAGAATTCACTACTCATGCTTTTGGTATTTGGTCTTCTTGAAACTTAATACAACCTAAGCATTAAAGATCAGATATGGGCGCTCTTAATAATCTTGAAAGGGATTCCGGGCAATTTACTGGTGCGTGACTCCGAATTTGCCAGCTTTCTGAGTGCTAAAATTTAGTGTTACCTACGAGTACTTGTATTAATTGCGCTGAAACCAGAGAATCCGAAATCTAACTACTGTCAGGTAGGGGATTTCAAGCACCAAGCGGGCAACGCAGCGGTGATAACCATGCGCCTTCCGGAGGTGGCTAGTGATACATCCTCCGCTTTCACCAAAAGTGGTGGCCTGTGGATTGCCGCACCAAGATCCTGCAATCTGCCCCATTGAGAAGAGAATATGGATATTCTTGGACGTAGCCCTTCAATAAGTATAAGCGCGCCTCTCTGTTGGGGCCTAAAGAGAGCACAAAAGAATGAAAGAACAGAAATGTAATCGCAACAGGCCCTAAGCGCAGCGGAACGTGGAAGAACGGTGGACTAGTTAGCTGCCCCCTCTCTCCGCTAGCTAAGGACAGTCAAGGAGATATTTCTCTCTAACTAACAACACCCAAAAACTTCTGAAAGATATGAACTTTAAAGAAACGCACTAAGCTAACAAATCCTGATCCCTAGCGATCTCAAGCAATCTAGAACCATCCCGATATCTCATGATCCTCCGGAACCCCTAAAACCTATGCCCTACCAATGTGCCGACTCCATATACCTAATGACATAGGGTATGAAAGAAACACCATGGAACAAAACACCCGATACCTAATTCCCAATGGCAATGGGTATCAACAGGACCAAAAACCAAAAACCTATGCCTAGTGGCATAGGATGTGAAAACAACAACCCACTGCTAAGTGCCTAGTCGCCGCACACCACAAAACCACATGCCCTATAACCCCATATCTCCTAGCCACATATCTGGATATGATACCCGCATATCCGCATACCCGCGCAACTGCATATCTGCATAACCACATAACCGCATGCCTTATAGGCAATCCAACACTCTCTGCTAGAGGTTGGAGGAAATCGCTCTCTCTCTCTCTCTCTCTCTCTCTGTCTTGCACCCGAGACGAGAGGTTCCTTTGCAACATTCCTGCCCCTCGCCATTGGCGCCGCCGCTCTTTCTGCCGGAAGGAGCTCGTGCAATCGGATACACCGCGTCGAGTCCTATAGATAGATGCTGCTCAAGGGCGGTAACCTGCTTCAAATGATTGCGTATGTCCCCTAGAACGGAATCGTGGCTTTAGCAGAGCTGGTATGTTTTCGATCGAACCAAAAAATAAAGATAGCACTGAATAAGTGAAAAGCGCACAAGAAAACAGCAGATAAAGTAATGGTGCCATGTACAATGACAGAGACCCCCAGGCGTGCGCTCGAGTACAGCACACGGTTAGAATTGGGCTAGAGGAAAGCACCTCCGGGGCAGGGTTCCCCCGGAGAGCTTCCGAGGATCCCCATCCACAAAAGGAAAATTAGTGGCCACTATCGCGGCAACATTCGAGTCTAGGATCAATACCACTGTAAGTGCTAGTGGACAAATTTTGGCCTCCCCCAAATGTCATCGCTAGTGGGTATACTGACCTTCGCGCCTTAGTTCTAAGTGCAAACCCCTTAGTGATTCGAGGAACGTGTCCAGTTCTCATCAAAGACAATCAGGCGTTCGCAGCAGGGTATCATACCAGGGCAATTCTGATCATAAACGCGGCCAACACACCGTCAAGACTGACTCTTGATCCGGGATTAGCGCCTACAGCTAGAGGTAACACCAGTACCGTAATAGTCTTGGTCTGGAAATCGTCGATAAGATTAGTGGTGGCGCTGACGCCACAGCACTTTGGATTTATATCACACTATTTTACTGAGACGACACAGCTTTATTAGACAAAAGACAGGATCCCAATAATGTCACGATGATTAGCGCATATACGGCTTCCATCCCAGAACAGAAGGGTCCACTTTGTCTAATGATAGTCAATGATGAATCTTAAGACTGATAACCGGGAAAACGGGGAAGGGATTAACATGAGGGCGGGAGTCGTCGCACTTTTGGAGTTCATGAAGGAATTAAACAACTTCGGAGCGTAAAAAGGGTGATTTTAGGGCGGAAGGGTTATAGCTCGCTTTGGACGGTGTTTGCTGAAGAGTGGGTCACAATTTCAGACTGATCATGAGCCATCACTAACACCCAGCAACTAGGTTCGGCTTCTTGGCTGAATTACTTCACCGAAAACCCTTCTGCGGAGAAAAACAGCAAAAACCATGCTTCACACAAAGTATTAAATACCTAGCCATGTACAAGCAAGTCAAACAGGTATTTTCAAAGTCGGGAACCAACGCCTAGGTCTAGGTGGGATATGAATGCCCCCAATTATGTTTATTGCGCCATACGTGAGGACACACTAGTATCTTCAACAAGTTTGCTGAAAGCAGGGACTGTTTGGTATAAAGATAATGGGACGGTGACAATGGCTAGTTCCCAGACACTGGTGGCCATTGGGAAAGTCATCCAGGGCTGCTTCACCATTGGAGTCAACAAACTCGTAGGTGACTCCAACTCATTTCAAGGTTCCGCTTTGCTTATTTTAGGGGGGTACAGTATATCGCCATGGAAATTAAACCACCTACGGGCCACCTTGCCTCTGTTGAGACGGGGATTACCTTCGGTGATATTTACACAGAATCCGGCGAGATCCAGGCCCCAAAACAGGTAACTCTGTTCACGGTAGTCCTTTCCGTCTCCATAATTAAAATAATTTACTTATTAATTCCGAAATCCACTAAGAATCACTCGCATTCGACCAGGTTTGACTTCGAGATACCGGTATACTAAGTTATAATCGATTTTACAACGCTAATAGATTGCAGACCTGAACTATGATCTAGTGGATGACACAATATCCAACTGTAACACTAGAGCGTGGATTGAGAATACAAAGGTCTCTTAGCAGCCCCACACTCTGTGATTATTTTCCTGACTATAAAACAGGCTGGTGCACACGCCATAGCCCTGTCGGCTAGGCCTTTCGACTACCTTAATAACACGTCAACAGCGACAAAACGTGGAAGAATACCGGATGCCTTGGCAAACCAGGTCGAAGAGAATGACCCTCGGGAAAGGAGTTATGGGAGCTACTTGGTACGCAACGAGGATATCTAGGGCAGTGGGGCGCCGGGGTCCATGATGGAATATACAAAGTGCAATACAAACCGGCAGCCTGAGTGTTGCATCATTGCTTGTCACTCGCCTCTCTTGCGGCCTCCGTCCGCCAAATCGCTGATTTACGTGCCGTGTGTGAAGGCATCGGAATGATTTCCTCTCTGGAGACTGTCTGGAAGATTAGCAAACGTTTGTTCCAGCCTTGATGCGGCTGCGACATGATCGCACCGGGCGGGGCAGGGGTTTTTTCTGAAACAAGGGGGCCACGTTGTAACATGAAACCGACTAAGTGCTCGGACCCCCTATACAGTATGATACCATTGGGCCAGACCCTATTCACTAGCTGTCATTCGCTTAACGGGAATTTCTACTGGAGTGATCGTTTTGATTCTGGCTGCAGAAAGTAGTGGGTATGGAGCCAGCGACTATCTATTTTAAAAACCCTGAGTGTACCGTACTATGTTTCCCCAATGCTTTTTAAGGAATCTGTTGTAACAAGTTCTGGTAGAATAGATCAACGGGGTGTTTGGTGAGCAAACCCAAGTGATCTTTGATCGTTCGGAAAGTTTCATATAAGGATATGGAGTGTTTCCCCGAGTTCCCATGCTCTAAGAACCCCTAAGGGTGAGCATGGGTAGACACTCGCATGCGGTCAGTTTGGGTGTATCGAGATGCAGCGATGCTTAGAGCGAGGGAGTCACTAACTATGGGCGCTTAGTGTCTGTACCGTTACCGTATTGCGCGAGAAATCCAGATATTGGTGAGAGAATTTGGAGGGAAAGAATTGCCACCAAGACTTGATGGTAAGGGAAAATATAGGTATGAGCGCTGGCTATACTGTAACAGAAATAAGAAATGTCTCCTCAGGCGTCTCAGCCCTAATACAACAACAGCTACGCTCGAGCATACTACTGGTACCGGTAGCACAGTAGAGGATTTCAATTACTGGTAGAAAATATAGTACCGGTAGTACGGCACTGGTGGTGGGTATTCAATATTCATGTTTTATATAGAACCCCCTTGGCCATGTTCAAAGGATTAATAGAGTATCTTACGACGTGCTGTATGAGTGGTGTTTGTAAAACTATTTCTTGGGTATAGATTCTTGCTCTTCAGATCTCTGGGAAAAAAAAACACATACCGGTATTATAATGTATGAAGTTTGGGGTTGACCTAGACAATATTTGCTGGGAAAAATTACCATACTCGCAAAGACCAGCATTGGGTCGCAGTGAGGCTGAAACAGGAGCGAACACAAATACACACAACGCTAGTATAAACCAGACCGACTTCCCAATGACAAAATTCGGGCGAACTCGTGGACCATACGCGTTGGCATATCCCACTGTACGGACGCCCAAATGTGTTTGCTATCCAATTATCTTCCCGGACTCCATTCAGGGGCTGCGCACTCCAATTTACGATGCACATATAAACCTCTTCCATCCCACTTGACCCACAGACGGAAAGAGACTCACGATCGAATCAATCCCCTTCTCCTCCACGATCTCACATTACCGTTCCTAACGCTCTCACCAGTCCCCCTGCTTTCTTGAATCTAACCCAACTAATCATTTCTGTAATTCTAGAGTCCAATCGTTACCCATTATTTTGGGCTTCTTTGGGGTGAGGTGGTTTAGCGATCCGGGATATTTTACGGATTCTCATACGGTGAGGAGAAATGCACTGTGGAGCGTATTTCGGTGAAGGTTGGCATGGCTTACCGATATCTAAGAGGGCTTATACTAACTGAATAGGGTGTATGAGAAAAATTGCCTTGTTATGAATCACTTTCACTGATGGTGTAGCCTTGCTCGGGTTGTTCTGCAGTAACTCGGCAGATCATATCATGCACTGGTCCCAATGGCACGAAAAGATCTAGACCAGAGTACGGCTACTATACAGTGGACTTCTCTCTATAAACGAGGATCTGAAGGTATCCTATGTCTCATTTATCGTAATCCGCAGAATCTTGCCATCTTCATCTTCTCACTCGACCTCCTCCACTTGCCTAGCACCGGGTTTATGCGTTGAGAGGCTTTAGAAAGATGTTTGTCTGTTTGGTAACTGCTGCGGTTGGGTAGCGGTTCGAAAACCCGTACAAAATTTCGGTGCAATCAAACCGCCACCCAGATCCTTTACACCCACTAGGACTATAGAACTGCAGTCATGAGACAGCGGTTTGCATAGTCCAATTCTAACCTGTCAATAAAATTCGCGACAGACACCTCCGTGATCCCTATGAGAAGATACGTCATGTAGAGTACCCCACCAGTGCGATTGCCAGTCGGGCGGTTTTATTAATTCCTCTTAGGCTCGGTTCGAAATTTCTTGCCCTTCAATTGCAGGAAAATATCAACGGACCCATTGCAGGCAGTCAGCTTGGGTCTCGCAGACAATTAGCGAATAGATAAGTGCCTCTGAGACAACAGAGGGCAACCGTAGCCCCGTACAATCTCGACCACGTTGAGGTGCAGTTAACTTGCGCAGAATGCTTGCATATTCGAATCCTACTCGAGGAGCTAAAAGTGCTCGGAGAAAAGAAATATTTACACCTCTCCATCATCTCCATGGCCCAGAATTCGTACTGGAAAAGCGATTTTTCCCTACAATTCCCTACAATTCACGGCCTCCCGCTCCCACAATAAAGCATCGATAGTCATGGAGAGTACTGGCGTAACATTGGGAATCGCAGGGCTCGCCGGCCTTTTTACTACTTGTCTTCAGTTATTCGACCTCGTTTCCACCGCTAAATCGCACGGCTCTGCTTGCCAGACCTTGCTGTGCAAGCTGGAGGTTGAGCAGGTTTTCCTTCTCAAATGGGGTGAGGCTGTTGGTATTTTTAACTCTCAAGGTTCCGACCACGAACAACGTAACGAAACATATAATAAACGACTCGGTGATATCCTTATTCGTAGGGCGGTGTTCGACATCCTAAGCTGTTTGAAAACCACACTCGAAGACACCAATAACCTGGTCGCAAAGTACGGTCTACAGCCACTTCGATCGGACGACGAGGCGCTAGACTCCTCGCTACATCAATCAGCATTCCGAGTAACCCACGAAAAGATACAGCGGCTATTGAAATCGACACAACAAACGCTATTCCCAAGGAAGACTCGCTGGGTTATTCAGAATAAGGCAAAATTCGAATTATTGATTGTGGAGATAAGGGGATTCAACGAGAGCTTAGGGAGACTGTTTCCGGAGGTAGTGATGATCCAACAGGAGAATGCAAGGGCAGAGGTGGGGGAGAGTAGTGATGTCGCTGCCTTAAAAACGCTTGCGGAGGCCTTGAAGGGAACTCACGATGGGTTAGGTGGTGCTGCGAGTCTAAGATTATGTAGCCTTAGCGATGCCGGGAGTCCTGACGATACCGAATCTGCTATAGGATTAAATTGTGTTGAGCCTCAGACCACAGCTGTCCCTGAGATTGAGAAGTCCAACCTTCTCGACACGATAGCGGAGGAGAATCCAGAGACCTCCGAAGGGCCTACCGCTAGCATTGCTCAAGAATGCCGATGCGGGCTCGAGATATCCCCAGAGAATAGTCTTCATGTTTGTGTTCCCAAATCATTACAAAGCTCGCCTAAAGATTACTCCGGAACGACCTTAGGCCGCATACCCTCGTGTGAAGACTCCACGACTACCGCAACTTTTATCCGGCCAAACCCCCCTTCCACCCCCGCTTCCTCATCTCCCACAATTGCCTCTTTCCCTAGAACCACCTCCTCCCCTATCCCACCTTCGCAACCTTCAGCAGTCCTTCTCTCTGCCCTTAAGAGGTCACGATTCCACCCATATCAAAACCCTAACCGCCGAAACCCACCGATAGAACCACGGCGAACGATATCTTTTGACACCGGCCGAATGACTCCACTCGTTAACACCTCTAATGCATCTTCATCAACACCAATATACCAACGTCGATATCAGCGACCGCCTTCGCGCCTAGGATCTCGCTCCCCACCGGGTTTCTCTAATGCTACTGGAGGAGCTGCAGACTACAATACTGGTCTCGCGGTAGCCAAATCTCCCATGGCCGCATTACAAGATCAAAGTATGGGTCTTGCAGGAGTAAAGTCTCCAATGCAGGCGCTGGTCGATCGAGAAAGAGTTTTGGCAGGTGTAAAGTCGCCAATGCAGGCAATCACCAATATGGGAAATATTGCTAGATCGGCGGATGGGGTCCATGGCAGGCCGATAGGATATGGCACGCCCGTTGGCGCGGGCCCAGCAGACGATGGTGCAGGTCCTGCAGGAAATTAAAAACGAGGTTTGTATTTTGGATTTATCTAAAGCGAACTTAACTAATCATGGGAATAGATGAGATTTGTTTTTCTCTAGCTACTTAAGGAAAAAAAAGGTTACTGGGAAGGGCGTCTAGTGGTACAGGATAGACGAAGGATGTATTCTTTTCTTGGGCATATTTTTCAATTTCTTTCTTTTTTCTTTTCGACCGGCTATTCTGTTCATAGAATAAGTTTACCGCTATTCTCAATGAAAAAGAATGTGATTTTTCGAGTGATAATTGGTGAGGAGAATTATTACCAATATAAAAGGCTGCCTTTTAGACTACACGGTGGCTACGGATCAAATATCGAGTATTGAGGATATATTAAAATAGCGAGGAGTGAGCTGCAACCGCCTTTCATTGTGGAGAGGCTGGTATACTCGCGGCGGGGGCTAACGTTATCTCGGTTCGGGGGTTATGTCGTGAACGCAGATACGCAGGGGAATATACTTCAGTACTCGGTACAGACTCGAATATCCAGAGTGACGTCAAATGTTAATTCTTGTTCCTACACGCACTGTGTAGGTCTCTTCCCGACACTACACACGAACCGACATAGCCCCCGCCGCGAGTTTACTCATGAGTCGAGCTGTGGAATATCAAAAAGTACGGGGACAAAGCGTTTCGTCCGACCTAGGGGTTTACACCAAATTCAACGAAAAATGGACATTTTTAAACTGAAAATTCCCAACACTGCTTGCATGAAAAACACTTCAAATCTTTCCAGTAGCTATAGAATGACAATCTACTCAAACCTTTAGAAGTAGAAGTGCAGGGGATCAAATTTGCCTTCGTTGCTTATGATTGTATCAACTCATGTGAAAGTGACCTTATTTTTTGTATGGGGTTCCATACAAAAAAGTACATTGCAATCAATGCCTGATACCTAAATGACCTTTTCTATACTCCTTGGTAATCTTTAAGAATTCTGTGGTATTCCTCATGTTATCTACAGGCTTGCTGAGGCATGACCAAATTTTTACAGATTCTCATGGGCATTGTGCTATAAGAGAGGGTGGTGAAAATGGATATTTTTGGTGTAAAAAGGGCATCGGACAAAAAGGGTTGTCCTAGCACTATATAGACTATGAGGGACATACAAAAATTCTTTTTTTGGGCGATTAGATATCTTGCGGATTTAATACCCGTTTGGGGTTCGTGAAATTCTGGCCGCTACGTATGGTTACGGCGGGACTCGGTTGCGATGTTGCCATAGTAACTTGGGGTAGAAGATAGTGAATATTAGAGGAATCGACGATCGCGGGGGTAGACTATTCTTGGCCATGGCAGGATAGGCGGTTATTCACTCGGGGGGGCCGATTCGTCTCAAGAAGGGTTGGCGGAGTGCGCTTAAAGATTTAAGTGGAACAAAATACAGCGGTATTTAAGAGCGTTGGTTTTGGAGAGAGATCAAAAAAAACTGTGTCTACTGGACGATTGTTGATATCGGGCTGTGGAGGCGTCTGATCTGATTGCGTGATCTCAGTTGCCCCAAAGCAGTTGACTATGGTGGCGAAACTGTCGGCAACCCGGGAACTGAGCGGTGAGTATCAGCAAAATTCTGGATAGATATAGCAGAGCATATACTCGTAGAGATCACCACTAACTAAAAGTAAAACATAAACTTCCCGAATGATCAGTATAAAATTCTTTCTCGGTGGTGATGGCTGGAGGCTAATCAGATCTCGGGCGCCGGCGTCCCTTAGCGAATCCACTTGGATAGTGGCTAGAATGTGGGGAATCGTCTTTGCAGGAAGTGCCTTAGGCATTTCTACTCTGCTTGGTCTCTCTAATGTTGCGAATACTATTCGTAAAGCGGGTCTCTAACCTTCTCCCCGGAAACATCTATTGGACTACCGGTATCTTACTATCTGGAGTCCATTAGTGCTACGGCAGCTATGGATGCGGATGGCCGACAGTGCGGAACCTAGTTGAGGGTGCAGTAGGCAGCAAGTGTGAGTATTTCATAGTTCTTGTGCCACGCGGTATCTCATAATATAATATTAACTGATGATAATCTGTGTACCTTTGTGCCAAGAATTTTGTTTTCCCGGTCGCAAGTTTCTGTTTAGGGACAATCGCAATCTCTGTATAGGGGGGTATTCTGCTGCCGGAGATTTTCACCAAAGTCTGAGTATATCTGGAGCCTGGGTTACAAACATGGGTCCAAAAAATGTGAGAGGAGGTGAAGAACTCCTCCACCTGAAGGTACTAACTTAGCACAGTGGCTAGCACTCCAGCGCTCTCAACCGCAGCACTTCGCTGACCTCGTAATCACTTATATCTACCGAATTCGGATGGCACAGACACGGGGCACGGTAAATAGGAAGGATTGGTAGTAGACACGGGTTAGAGATGCTAGATTGGTATTGTAGGTGTTAGAGGTTTAAGGGGAGTTCGAGATTATGATAGACTTCTTGTGATATATTTCGTGATTGTTTCCTTTTTCCTCTCTCATTTTCTCCAACCGCCTCTGAATATCCTGTACGGTACTATCCCTTTATTTTCCTATCGTTCACACCGATCATACCTCTCGTTAGACGATATAGATCTTGACTCTTTCTTTTAGTCGTTCCTCTTTTGCTGCTGCGTGGGGGTGAGTCGTCTGGCATTTCGGCTCCTCTTGCCCTGCTTGCTTCCGACGTGGGCTCTTGGCCTAATGCGTCTCTCGACTCACGACCGCCGCTGGTATTGTGAGCGTGGGCTTTGAGGCAACACGGGGAAAGAGTGGAATGTTATGGGTGCAATGCCAAAGAAAAGAGCCAGGGCACTGCACCCATACCGGGCTCCCCCTAGAGAGGATGCTAGGTAGTCCAGCCTCGGTCCTTGTCCGGGAAGCCCACTCGTTAAATGCTCAGAATCTACCATTTACCTTCTGAGTGTTTAACGTAGAAAAATCTCATTCTTTGTAAAATTATAATTTCTAGCGGGGGTCGTTATATCCACACCGTGAACGGGGCTTAAGTTAGTCAAGGGCTGTTATTAGGAGTAGGGGTTTACCCTTAGAGAATTTATCGATTCGGGATCATAGTTTGTCACTCGAAATACAGTTGCTGGTAGCCGAAGATTGCTGGCTGTCGCAGGTATAGGGGCTTGAGATGAGGGGCGATGGCAGGGAGAAGCTGACCAATAAAGAGATAGCGAATACAACTACGAAAGCTTCAAATAATAGAGAATGCTTGGGACCCTGATCATTACAGTTTACGAACCAGGTCGGGGTAGCTGGTAACCGAAATCGCAGTTTTCCAGGGCAAGAACCGTAGTTTAGAACCCATCGCTCTTTATGTTTGAAGCTTATTCCCTCCTAAGGCACGATCTGGCGTTGGAAAACACTAGGGAGATTTTTATTTTCTTGTCAGTGGGCGTTCGTTTAAAACCCCGTATTCATCTCGATATCTACGATTGCTACATCGACTCGATTGTAAACTCAGGGACTTAAGTTAGGGGCTGTTTGGCAAACCGTTATTTGAGATGACCGTCATCTCAAAACGTGTTTTGCGGTGACAGTGGTGTTTGACATGTCATCATTTGCAAAACGCGCTTAGAGAATTGCCTAAATGTGTTTGGGGAGTATTTTGATTTAGGGTTGTGAATGATCTTACCTTAATGACAAGATAAATGTATGGGGCACTATTAGGAAATAATTAATAATAATTATTATTATCATAGTTTCAGCAACTTCGGGGATCTAGCCGTCCTCTATATCATTTAACTCAGACTCGGGCATTAGTATTGCACAATATCAATTGAAATAAAAGGGCTTAATTCGAGCAAGGTTGGAATAAGAATTGAATCTATATTAAATTTTACGGTAAAGGTCTCCGATACCACCCACTTTTATATTTTTTCCCTCCCGTACCACTCATCCCTCCCATACCACCCTTTTGTTATATAATCTTAAGGTAATTAGATAAGCTAGTAATAACTTAATATGTGCAATATGATAAATAGGTATTAACTGCCAACAGTTGTGTAATATTATTGTATACTATGATTTAATTGAAGGAAATGTTAGTGAATCATATGAATAGTAAAAATATTGTTTCATCATTACAAGTATATGCTCTCTCTAGGTTTCTACCTTCTCTTCTCTTACTGCTCCCTCTGGGCTTTGGCCTTCTCTACGCTTACCAGACTCTTTGGGCTTCCACTCTTTCTGCTTTGGCTGCTCGCTCTGGGCTTCAGCTTTCTCTATGCTGCCCACTCTCTCTGAGCTTCTGTAAGAGCTGGAGTGCAAGTGGTGGTAGGATGAAGACAGGATAGAAATTGGACAGCTAGAAAAGTGGTTACTAAAGGTAAGTGCAGAGAGAGAGAGTTGTTGGTTACTGATGATTGTAAAAATAAAAAAATCCTATTAATTAATTGTCTTGGCTATCTAATTGGCTTAACATTATGTAACAAAAGGGTGGTATGGGAGGGATGGGTGGCATTGGAGGGAAAAAACATAAATGTGGGTGGTATCAGAGACCTTTGCCGTAAATTTTATAAGTTTGGAGGTCAATTGCTATGCCTTATTAATATTATTACTCTCGAAATTTATTTTAACTAGGGTTTCAATGTTAAAAAGCCCTATCTCCTTATGCTCGATTTTCAGCAAAAAACTTAGATGACAGTTTCTAAATCACAGAGTGTTTGGCTATGTTTGCAAAACACGTTTAGTGAATTTTGCTAAACGTGTTTAGCAAAACAGCCCCTTACTCCTTTGGGTACACAGACTGGATTTTGAAAAAGCCCTAATAACTCTTGGGGAATATGCTGACCTTTCTTGAGGGTTGCATTGTTTTTGATTCTTATGAGCAACTTTTCAGAAGCAAAGATTTTTTTGGTTCTCGGACTGATCTCAACCTCTCACCATAAAAGTCCCCTTCACTGACCTGCCAAATCTTTGGTGCCACTAGGGAACACTCATCACCAACGTAGAAGACTCAATCGAGATACCTATAAAGAAGCGAGAAGTTTTTTCTGTAGGGTTAGGGTTTCGAGGAATCTACTGGGAGAGAACCGTCTCTTATGATACTGGGGAAATTATAGAGGCTACGTTAGTAAGATGGTATTTAGTCTTCCTTTACTGCCCTTGGGAAACTCTCGCAATATAGTCAAGAGGGTGACTATATAATATCTTCACTTTTAGGATGTTGGAAGCCATAAGAGGGTCGGTTTTAGAAATGTTTCTTTAAGATAACCCGAAAGAAAAGGGCAAAGGGAGTGGAGAATTCGTGAATGAAGCGTGAATATGAGAGAAGATGAACTAGAACATTAGTAGAGATGCTAATGAAGGACAAACAAGGGGGTGTAGTATATATCTCCCGGAACAGCTAACTGCACTGGAAACTGAAAGAAAAGGCACCGCAAACTCGAAGGAAGGAACCAAGGCAAAAGGAGTGCTCCCACAATGACGAGAACTCAGCATAAATGCCAAGAAAGCAAGCCAAAAAGAAGGTGTACAAAAATAGTGGAGCTTAAACCATACCCTATGCCAAACGGCGCGAGATTGAAAAACAACAAGCTGAAAAAAAAATACTCTCTCCCTACCGGGATAGGGTGTAGAAAGTAACAGGCTATTACCGCATGTCCCTTAGGTTTGTCAGCAGTCCTGGGTTTGGAAATAGATTATTGGTGAGGGAATTTAATGGTAATGGTATCGTAATATTATTGCCACAAAATGGCTGGACTGGGACACAAAACCATAACCTCTAGTCACTGGCCACTTCGTATTGGGCTTAGCGAGGATTCTGGACGGAGATAAGGGGTTTATGGAGAATCGCAAATAAAATTACGGGTGTTATAGGAGGATTGAGAGAGTTAGAAGAGAATTGAATGAGGAACATTGAGAAAATGAGGCTTTGTAATATGTGTTCCATCTCACCAGCCAAGAAGATTACTTGGCCAAGAGCATGTGCTTTTGATCAAGGAGACATGCTGTTCATGAAGTAGGCCACTTTATGGACGAGATATGCTCCTGGCAATGAAAGATTTGTGCCATCCCACCAACCAAGTAAACCCAGCCCCGTCATTAAGAGCTTCACATACCCGGTTTTTGAGATCTGACTCTAGTGAATTCAGCCATTAAGTAAATTGCTAGAAAGTTTTCTCGGTAAAGAGCGCACAGGAATTGTTGTTTGGCTCTTCTATATCCTTACACAAAGAGCGTATCAGGCCTCTAGTATGTGTAGAAACCTGGTTGTGGATGGGTAGATGTGTGGGAGGAGAGGAGCTCTGCTCACTATCAGAGTGGAAGAAAGCACACCTTGTACTAAGGAAATTATTTCACATTGATAAATACATACAAGTTAACTAGCTATTTTACTATGTGTTTCAATACGGCTGCAGAAAAAGGGGTTTTTTCCCCTTCAATACTTTGTGGGGGAGATGGCCAACCTGAGCACTTGCTGGGTAGCATATCTCTCTTGCAAAGTGACCTCCTTTGTGAAGAGCATATGCTCTTCGCCAAGTAATCACCTTGGTCGCTGAGATGGAGCATATGTGTTATACATGCTAAAGAAAGCTACGCTGATATTATAGGTTCGTGGGTGATAGGCTATGATTGAGTTTATATCACAACATATGTATACGTACATATCTCGTAGCTAGGTGGGCATCGCTCGCACCTATCCTATCTAGGAAGCCAAGGAGCCGGGACAATTTCCCAATCGTTTCACTTGATTTATAATCTTAGTATCCTGCCACCTCCCACTCCTTGGGTGTGGTGTTTAGTGTATTGGGAGCCAGTGAAAACACTAATGGCTTGAAATTGCTCTCGAGCTTGGACCTAGGTTCCTATTATGCCACCGTAATAGACCTGCACGCATATTGCTTTATATTTTTGGGAATGCACAGCTAGTGCCCAGTAAAGGATTGATATTTCAACTGGTGGGTCTATTGATATGGTAGATGGTAGATATTAGGTGCTTATGGAATGATAGTGACATCTCTTGGCTCGAGTGAGAGAATATGAGCAGGAGTACTTTGCCAGCTCCGGCAATGACTCATATGCAAGCTATTTATACTTGCATCGAAGCTAGTATTGCCATAAATCGGATAGATTCCGGTGGAGCAAGGCTGGAGGGGAAGCTGAGAAAGGGCGCTATTGGCTGATGTATCCGAGGGGGGTTCGCGTAGAATTTGTGGTTTGTGGGCGCTGGTACTCACGAGCTTAGGAGACTATGGGTGGGTGGTATTTGGATAATTGTAACATGCCTACGGTACGGTAGTATCATAGGATAGGAACGGGGGGTAAAGAGAGACCTAGTATGGTGGAAGCCCTGCCCGACAAGCCCAAGAACCTGGTTCGCGGGCGACTCTCTGTATTTCAATGCTTGGTCGCGTGCATCCAGTCACGGTCTGGGAGCTAATAGGTACCACACCTCTCCGCACTGATCTGTAGGGATAAATACCTTGTTGTACATGTCCCTGGCATGAATGGATCGAACACCAGGGGGGTCTTGGCAAAGGACTTTCAGCTCTTGGGACCCCCCCTGGTGTTCTGTCTGTTCATTCTAGGGACTTGTAGTGGAGGTGAGATATGAAGTAGGCATAGGCGAGGTATACTTGTACTATCACAGGCGACAGCGCTTACGAGTTATTGCGTATGGTCCTTGGGTGACTGAATCTCTATCTCAAGAAATATTTTAGCCTAGCCGGGTCTGGACACACCTTAACTTATATTGTGTTTGTATATATCTCGAGGTGTCGCACTGATGCTCGGACCATAGCATGCACGTAACGATCTCGTATGAACTGGCTCGTCATGCTAATTATTGCTTTTCCGGGCTTGTGGGGACGTCTACTTATGTGGGTAGAGGTTAAAACCCTAACCTCCCGACCAAGGCTTCTTCGTTAGCTATCTCCGCTGATATCCCTGGCTGTAGGGGCCTACTCCTTGATAAGACATGCCAAGGTCCATTGGAATGTAACTGAAAACCATGGGAAAATATTAACCCTAAGCACATGGAAGTGCTATGGTGTAAAAGCGCTATCTTCATAACAAATCAACCAGTTAAAAAAGGTAGTCCAGTGGAAAGACAAAAGATTCTTGTTTGATCTTGTTAGTTAAATGGGGCTCCTTTAGTCTAGGAGCCCCGGCTTAACTGACTCGAACGAATGAGGTACAAGACAATTTAACTGCATTGTTAGATCCAAGGTAATCTGTTGATTGAGGGTCGCCTTGTGATGATCCGGGTCTATCAACTTACAGCTCCTACTTACCTGGTGAGGGCTAGTAGGAAAAAGTGCTCATATTGAATAGGATAGATGTGTTTTTTCGCTTGGTTGTCATGTATGATATGGATTCGTGTGGTATCCGCCGGTAGCAAGGGAGGCAAAAACACAAGATCACAGGCTGTCACCCGCTTTCTGGGGCCACCCCGAGGGGCCCTTGCGGTTCCTCGCGGATTGCGTTTTTCTTGATGTATGATAGCTAACTTGGAGATTTCAATCTAGTATACTAAGCATAGAAATCTAGAGAAGCTGTTGCGTCGGACATGAGTCCCAATCTTCATCACTAAAGGTGCCATGGGACATAGCCTCTTTAGGTGCGTGTTTTTTGCCTCCTATATCATAGGTTTAGTAGTTTCCTTGCTTTGCTTTCGAATTTGTTTTGTTGTTTTAACGGCCGATGTCAAACCCGCTTTATCTGTTACTTATCTATGGGATGAGTTTCGACTTCAAATAGTAACCCGGGTATCTAAGTGAACGCTAGAAGATGAAACAGAACTAAGAAAAAAAAATATGGTGGATATAAATGATAAACGATGGGTGGGGAAACTCTCGGTTTGGAGCAAGTCTTCCGGGGTGCTCCCATCGGGCATGTTACCACTAGAAATTTGGATATGTGATGTGTCTCTCAGAAACTCTTTGACATCTGAGTCTAGCTCTGGGAAATTCGGCTCAACATTACATGTTGAAGGGACGGTTATACTGCGCGAGAGCCGTGTCTTAGGGAAAATGATTCGCTATTGTTTGGGTTATCACTACGCCCTTGTGCGCCTTTACCCCCCCCGCGCGCCCTGGGGAAGAAGACCTTGCCGTCATTAGCCGTTCCTGCACGTTCTCACATAACTTCAATGCCAAGTACAGTACAGTATCTAGTTGGCGGCTGGCGGCCGTCGCTATAACTTATAAGAGCTTCATCCACATTTTGAAGCACGCACCTTTCTCCCAGATGCACAACACATGGTAGATTCGTCCGGGGTGGGCACAGATTCTACTTAACTTCTACTGAGCTAGCAGGTACTTTGGTTACAGCGAAAACCTCACCAAGTTCTGAGACTTCACTTTGTGGGCTCTTTTGCGCCTCATTCAATGATAAAACTATTTTTAAAGTCTATGTGTATGTATAGCTATGCGAGAAATGATATCCATCCTAAAATACTGCTCGGTGGCTTGGGGAGGCCCTCGGGGCCATGCCGGTTATGCCTTCCAACACCCATATCAAATGGCAGATACTATTCCGTTTATCTAGGGAGAGCAGAAAATACAAAATGGCCAAGATACACAATACGCTCACCGCTAATTATTGCACATCAAGATATACTTGTACCAGGATAGGGGAGGGGATCACGAGACACGAACCTCCTGTAATACCGGCAATGCACGTTTAGGCAAACCACTGGCGTAAATCTGTTGTTTATTTCTGGGCCACCACTTGGCGATTGGTTTAGTTGATCTTTGGCTAGGATTCTTGATTTTTGTAATCGGGGTCTTTTTATTTGACTGGGATGAATGGGACATCCTCAGACAACCCGCTGACTGGGCGCCTGGGTAGAATAGCCACACCTAAGGACGGAAAACGCAAGCGTTAGGTATCCTATCACTAGCAATTTCTCCAACGAATTTTCTGTTTTCCGGTAAGATTACTCCTCATTAGAAGTTATTATGAATTTTCCGGCATCCAGAGTCCAGCGTGAATTAGAGTGTGAAAAATTCGGTAACATCCTGGGGCTGTTCCGTTGGGTCGGGACCCCACATACCCCGCACCCCGCCCAATCGCCCAACATTTGTTTTTGCTTAGCATAGAATACCGCATGGAAAATGAAATGTGGAACTGTCTGAAGTAAGATAGAACTGATATGATATGCGGTGCGATAGCAATACGGTACAAGTACTACCCTACTCGCAAACGCATGATGTTTGTGAACACAACTGCTATTGCATACTACTAAAATCATGAGGCTCCGGCCGATTTTTTGCCCGTATGCAATAGCAGTTGTGTTCACAAATGTCATGCGTTTGCGAGTACTAGTATCACCTTGCATAATGCATACTGGATCGAATGAAGGTGCGGGGGTTAGGTAGCATGGCTGAAGATGTCAAAATCAAGCAAGGTTTCTTCTGCAGACTTCGGAGCAGTGGTGGCAGGCCGGCGCTTGTATTGGCTTTCATTCCCGCCCCCATCCTGGCTTTGTTGTCCCTTCCAGAATTTGGCTGAAGAAATATCTACTGGAGCGGGTGCCAATACTCGAGTGTCAGTGCTCGAGAACCCGGTATAAAATCTGCAGGAAGAAAAAAGAAATATGCTGCTACAGGTCTCCCTTGCTTTACGAAACACTCATCATATTTTTTAACCCCAGGGACTGAAGTCCTACATTATTGGGATGCTATGGAATGCGCTATACTGTTGGGGTGTGCAGCTAACTTAGAATCTCTTCTTGGGTCAGCGTTGCCCTGATTTCGTCTTGACGTTCTTTGTGGTTTAGTTCGGTGATGTGAGAGGCGAATACCCACGAGCGCGGCATTGGTGAAAAGCTTGCGCAGAAGGCAGCACAATGTGCAAATCCGAATACGCTCCCGAAAGGTCCTAGCTAGGTTTTAACACAGGGCCTGTGAGCGGTGTAATATAATGTATGTTGGAGTCCTAATGGGGCTACTGGCGGAGAGCTTACACAGTGGAAAATTTTTCTTTTTTCACAATCTAATCAGCTAAAGGGTGCTCCGTTGAAGCTGTCAGAACAATATATATGTGTAGTTCTGATGTAGCATACCACAGCTAATTCTCGCTTATTAGTATAGTTATGATATGAGTTTAGTTTGGTCCATACGGTTCTCTAGGGCGTTTGGCTTATTTGTTAGTCTACCCTCTATCTACAATGTTAAGATATGCGGCTCCAAAAAGAAATTATACTGCTTTAAGATCAAACGCTCACCCACCCGAGACTGAATATCTTGAAAGATTTTGTACCACTCAAAATCGTTGATCACTACCAAGTTGGGTATGACAAGCACCTTCACTCAAGGAAGGACACGTCTCATGCTCAGAACACGTGGGCTCTGTTGGACAGGACCCTGCAATATCAGGCCTCAAGGTGCAAGTGTAGCGGCTTGCAGCGGGATTGCTGCGACAGCATCCACAGCTGGACTCCCAACGAGGCTGAATTGTGAGTAAAGCAGGGTTCGATACCCTGTAAATGGCCCACTCGGGCACTTAATGTCAATGCCGCTGCTATTGGTATTAGGTACCGTAGGCAGTCCCATGACGAAAGTTACTAATCGACATTGACCTAGTGGTAACATTAGAAAATTCCACCTACCTTGACGGCTGAGCTTTAGGGTCACGTTTCTGCCGCTTGCTAGTACTCGAGTAGTTCGCATTTGAGTAGCAGGAGTTCTACCCCACGTACCGAACTACCTTACATTATCTAAATAAGTTTTCTGGGGGGCTAGAGAGTAATATCGGATTATGATTAACCGGGAGTGTGAAACGCAACCCTCTCTACACCCCCCGCCAAAAAATGCCAATGTCGGCACTGAGCCCTCGCCGCCTCTGACATTTACGCTAGACCCCGGCGACTATGAAGCCTGTATAATGCTAGTACGATAAAGTCAGGGCCACCCGGAAGGATGCCAACAATTCGGATTACTTAAAGAGTCTTTCGTTTCGCCAGTCCAAGATGACCTGGTACATAAGATATTAGATAGGCGCGGGGATTTGGGTTTAGAATAGTTATGGGTGGGACCATTTCAAAGTTATCCATCAAATTTTTTAGCCTGTGCCGGGTAAGAGTGCACTGGTAATCACAAGATATCACTCGCACTAACTACATCTCCTTAGACCAAGCGAAGTTCAAGGGACCGCGATAACCACGATGATATAACGTAGCTTCAAGCGATACAGCTTAGGTATAGGGCCGAATTAAATAGGGAAGGAAGCTCGCCCCCATCCCTAACCCTCGGCTGGGCATACCGTATTTTTTTCGCAAATAACGAACGGGGCCAGGCTCGGCGTGCATGAGAACTATGAGATTTGAGTACTCGAGTAGTTGATTTCAACGACTTGATGCAACCAGGTTACACGAGAGTAGACAGATGGGGCTCTCGAGGGGCCAAGCGCCACTCATATCTCATAGTTCTCATGCACGCAGAGCCCGGCTCCGTTCGGTATTTGCGAAAAAATACGGTATCACCCCTGCCCGTTCGTCTCCCATTCCCTTTTTCAGTAAAGGTGCAACACAAGGACTTTTAGCTGGGAAGACTACCCAAACACAATCCAGGCAAGACTGTGCTCTGAAAGGCATTGGAATACTTTGGGAGGGGTGCGCGACTACTAACGCTGAATTGGGTTGACTGCGAGGCAAGTGTTTGAATTACTATTGTGGTTCGAATCACCCCCGCCCTTCTACTGCCGTCCCATAGGTTGAGACCGCCGATATTTGGCAAGCTATAGGCCATAGAGGCTAGTTTCAAAGATTCTACGAAGAACCACTGATTTCTCATATCTATGCGACTACTCGAGTGCTAAAGTGAGGATTTTCAAATACATCAGGCATAGGACTACGGGGCCAATCTGAGGAGCCTCACCAAGTGAGCGCAAGGAGTGATGCTCGAGTGTAGCAAGTCCTTTTTTTCTTCTAACAAACCAGAGAGCTGTTAGCGGCGTCAGATCTTGTCAACAGAAGGACAGAGCTTGGTACCGAGGTTTCCGAGATCCTGGATGAGGATTCCTGAATGTAGGAGGAATTTAGTGGTTAAGAGCGCTAGGGATTCCGAAGAGAAAAATATGGGAATCGGCTTGAAAGCGTCATTAGCTGTTGTAGCATAGCGCCTCTTCCTGGGGATTCCTATACTTGAGGCCGTCATAGCACCTGAAGTCAGCTCAGAGGGCAATGCCATCAACACCTCGACAAATAAGTCTCCGGATTAGCGGCCCTCGACAGCGAGCGCTGGATGTAGTGTTCACGCGCCCCGGTGGCCGGTGAGACCACGGCTGCCTGGGCCTTGCAAGACTGGCTGGCCCCTATACTTTCCCCGCTTATATAGCCTACATTGGCTATTTGTCAAAAGGAGGATAGGTGCAAGGACACGAACTCATCGTGGGATCTGGTGGTTAGTGAATTACCAAAGTGGCAAGTAGAAAAGCACTCTTCAGGGCAATATTAGTGCTTAACTACAAGGTACAACTTCTGGACACTGATAGGGGCTGAGCACGATCGGTAAGTGTGCTAGCCAAGCCGGTAAGTTAGCTTAAGGCTTGCTCACCTCATCTCGAAATAAAAGGTAATTCAATCATTACTGCTTGTAGCGCTTAGGATTTTCGAGGATGGTGGGAGTATTCAGAAAGATCCAAGCCCTATTAGCAGAGCATCTGGACCAAGAAATGCCGAGCCTATGTAAGGTTGACCCTTAACGCCCTGTCTACACTGCAAATACCCATATGGATCGTACCTTCCTCCAACACCAGCACCGATCCCCTAACCGCTAGAAGCTCAAGGGAATTGAGTGGATCGTAACTCCGAAATTTTCGGTTTCGGGTGTTGAGTTCAATCAACCTGCATTTTCGTAGATCACAGGGTTATAGTAGAAGTGATGGGATTTAGGTCAGTGTGGCTAAAAAAATAGCTCCGATTTAGAACACCAAATTTCATATCTAAACCTTTCCTCTAAATAATACAGAGTGTTGCTCGAAACCCCCAGGCAATCAATCAAGTGCAAGTGCGAGGAAATCAGCAAGTAGTACGGAAATCAGAACAAATCGGACACAGTTTTCCTCTACCAAAACTATGAAAAATTCAGTTCCATCTAGTTTCGCGGGGGAGAATTTCCCATACTCTCCCAAAATGTGTTATAAACAAACTCTAATTCAATATTTTACACTCCTCGCATATTGGGATTAATACCTTCGGAGATCAAGCCTAGTTCCCGAATCACTTCTCTTGTCATGCCCTGTCACTCAGCCCCAACTCGATCGGGTAGAAAATCTTGTGAAAAAAAAAGGCAAGCTAGGCACACAACTTTCGGGCCTTTCTTTTCGACGGAGATTTTCAACGGAGATAAGATGAGTCAGCGACATGCAAGATTTTCTAGCTATCTCCGTTTGTTTGTTGGCAGAAATTATAGTGACTTGCATTGACTCAGATTCTAGCACAAACATTGTGGGCGAGACCCACTACCGGGCATAGTGATGTAGAAGCAAACTTCAAAGCGTGATATATATAGTTTCAAAATTTCCCTCCCTCAAAAGCTTGAATACCCCACACCTTGACCGTGTTTAATTTAAGAGTGCGGCTTTTCTTTTCTTGCAACCACGGTGTTACTTTTATAAACCCAGTCCCAATATTCCACCTTCTTACTATAGTACTTCACTCTTACTTCGGGAGCTACTCCGCTCGATAAACGATCTAGACAGAAAATACAAGTTCTGCATATGCTCTAATTCACGGTACAGGCTGCCGTATTTATGAAATGTGTTCTGAGGAACGCAGGCACTACTCAGCAAGACTTTGCCCAATGATTTTATCTAACTCGTGGGGAGGGGGGAAAATCCTCTTAAAGCCACCCGTCGAATGAGACGTAAGAAAGTGTTGCACAGCTCCAATCGAGGAAATGCGATGTTAACCATGAAGCCTCCGCATGAAACAAACCCCCTAGAAGAGGGTAGAATTAGATTTTGGACTGATGAAAGCAAGGTATCATGCCCCATGCCATATGTATCCCATTGTTTTAAGCAATCCTCAGTCACTTGATTTATGCATACACACATGCAAGTTGACAGTCTATAGCCTTGCTGAAGGTTGGTGCCATCAGTGACTGTTGGGGGCCCCTGGATTCCCACACGCCGGGAATTTCGCTTGCTTCCACACAAAGGATAGAGAATTTGAACACATCCACGTGGTAGTTTCAAGAAACCTCTCTGCTGTCTCCGAACACATAGGTAAATATCAGTAGCTGGCCGAGAATCTGAATAAACCCAAGGGCGCTCTGTGACACTTTATAGAAGATCTTGCTAGATTAGGGATAGCGTACTTGTATATATTGTCACAGACCTCCCACGCAAGGCCAAGCTTTATAAAAGGGCTAGAAATACTGATAGCCCTTTAAATCCTCCCGAGAAAACACTTCCTTCATCTTGACTCTTTTTTTAGCATATAAAAGTAGGCAGCTCCGTAAGCTTTGTTCAACGAGTCTGGCGCATTCCGTTAAGAGCGGCAACCCAAAACCACTAGTTCCGGTGAGCTGGAAGGTCCTTAAGGTGCTCAAGCTGGCTGAAATTCTTCGGGTAGTAACGTCTTTCAAGCGCTGATTTAATCACCTAAAGGATTTAAAGCTTTCGGAGTCTTTCTGTGAGTACCTTCCACTCGTGAAACACAGGATCCCTCCCCAGATATGAAGTCCGATATTTGCGAACCCTGACCAAACCGAGCTAGCTCGAGGCTGCTCAGGGTGCCAGCCATAAAGTATAGCATAGCAGGCTATTGACGGCGTGCTACTACTCCAAGGTTGACTCAAGGCTAAAGATCGCACAGCGCTAGTAGCTGTCCTATTTGTGCACACTAACGACGTATTACTTAGCATCTCCCAAGTCGTGCCAATCCAAACGAACCGGCGGCACTTGGAAAAGACATCATAATCCACCGAGACCTGAAATTAGGTTTGTACCCTCTTACCGCCTGACAACCATATTTCCAACAACCTGTCCTGGGACCACCTTAACGATACCGAATACCGCACTGTTCGCTATCCACACCCCACCCCCACCCCCAAGATGTCTAGCGACCTAGATATACACCTCCCAAACCGAAAACGAGCTAGCACAAACCGCCAGAGACCAAAGGTGCGCGATGAAGATAGGAAGAGGATTGCTGTAGCGTTCGTTGCCCCACCTACTGATAGGATCTGGAGGGAAATAAGGAGCTAACGGAAATCTAGATGCGATCATTGCAAAACACGGAAAATTAGATGTGAGGATTACCCCAAAAAACAATTTATACATTCAATAGTAGAGCAAACCTCCGATACTAATTGGTATCTAGGTACCGGGGAACAGCCATGCCGGCAATGCAATATCTCCAACATCCCTTGCAATTATCCCCCGGCCTCAGCCAAGATCGTGATCCCGGAGGTTTATGTCGAGAAATTGCAAACACGAATTCTGGCACTAGAGAAGGCTCTTGTGGAGGGTATCCCGGACCAAACTGTCCGTGAAGAGCTTATGAGCCGCCTCGGAATAAGACTTCAAGGCCACGCTACCCCTCCGAGCTCTTCTGCTGTTGGGCCATCATCGCCGTCCTGGCCAGGAATTGGAAATGTCGCCCCTCGCAGCCCTACCACACCGAACGAAGACTATGGGGAAGAGGATGAGCAAGGACAGTTTCTGACACATCCAGAAAATTACTCTAGTAAGGGTTCAAATCCCCTGTCGTGGTCGGAGGGCGTTTAAGAACTCATATTTTCGGTGGTTGTAGGCTTCATCGGAGACTGTGGAGGGGCTACATTTCTAGATAAAGTCCGAGACTTCATCCGGTCCACTCTCCCCCTCATACCAAGGCAGCCTGGGTATGCAATTGGTCAAGGCTTTCCTGCTGATCCTATCGAATCATTCTCTTCGGTGGCATCTTCATATTACGGTCATGATAATTTGCCCTTATCACTACCTGTTACAGAGCCATACGCCCTACCATCAAAAGGGCAAGTTTTCCAATACTTGGAAACCTTCTTGAAATTTCACGGCTGTGGCACAGCAAGCCATCCTGTTGCTGGCGGCGGGATATTTTATTGGTTTAACCCAAGAAAACTCCTCTTGGATATCGAGTCCTTGTACTCCGGAGCAGCCTACAGTACATCCGCAGATGGGGGGGTATCGTCAGTGGATTATACAACGTTCTGCACGCTTAATATGGTTTTAGCCTTGAGTTGCCAGGCAACGGCGTTTAGCTCAAGCGGTCCGCCGATCGAAGAGGGACTAACTGGCCCATCACCTTCCTGGCGTCCGGGCCCTGGTTCGACAGCCGTGCCTCCACAAATGGAAGGTTACAATCCCACACGGGGCCACACAGAAATATATCCCCACACGGGCACGAATACTCACCCAGGAATGACGTTTTTTGCGCGAGCCAAACTCCTTCTTGTGAATCCGATAGAAGAAGCCACTCTTCCGTGTATCCGAGCAGTCAATTTAATGGCCTTTTATCTCTTGTCGGCCAATAGGCGGGATATCGCGTACATGTATGTAGGCCTTGCCGTCCGAATGGCGGTATCACACGGACTCCATCGCTCATGGCGAAAAGGAGAATGGGTTTCGGGTAGAACGAGGCGCTATAGTGGGGTTAACTGTCGGGATACCCCGCCCCTTAATTCTGGTGAAGAGCTTAGAAAGAGAGTGGAATATGAAGAACGCAAGCGCGAATTCTGGAACATTTATGTGCTTGACAGGTTGAACCCTAACCCTGAAATCCGACGTCGGGAGTTCTCTAGGGCGCTCATAACTGATGCAACCTGATAACAGGATATTCAGTTGTTTTATGGGAAGACCGGTGATGCTATCAGATGACGATATTGATCTAGATCTCCCTGCGGATGTTGTAAGCTTTTCTTTCCGATACGATAACTTTACAAAGTTTCTCACATAACTCCAGGATGATTCATTACCGCTAAGTGTCGGCCTTTCTGCCCACATACGGCTATGCAAGATAATAGGAGATGTCGTGAGCAGTAAGTTTCTTGCTTTGTTAGCCGAGCATCCCAGACGTCGAGTGCTAACTTCTGAACAAAGGGGTATATCGTATCCGTAAGGTGCCTTCCGGGCAACCTAGAGAGACGCAGGACGTCATTAAAACCATCGAAAAGGTCCATGAAGAACTCAACGCATGGAGCGAGACTCTGCCACCTGACATTAAATTAGTGAACGGTATTGCAAGGGGGCGTTCGGTTGCTCTCTTGCACCTACTACACAACCAGGTAGCTCATCCCAATCATATCTTCGTAATAACAACTAAGGTCTCGGATTCTGGGGCAGATGTATATCCTAACAACGAGACCGTCGTTGCTACTCGCAGCTAAGCAACGCACGGCTGCTCTCTGTCTTTCCTTCGATAATACCCCAAATCTTCCTGCACATATCGAGGAGCATATTAGTACGTGCATTAGAGCCGCACGAATGATCATAATGTTAGCAAAACAGCTGGAAGAATCAGGATGGATTTCGCACCATTCGTTCACAGACCACCAGTATATATTCAACGCTATTATAGTTTTGCTGCTAGGCCGCCTGGTCCGAGAAGGGGATCAAATGGACTCATTAATGGTGGGGTCCAATGAGATCCCTACAAGCGACCAGAAAGACATCAGCTTTGGGATCCTGACTCTATCTAGATTTGGGGAAAGGGGTAACGTGACCGCTGCAGACAGCGCCAAAATATCCTCAGAACTCGATGCCGTTGTTTCTAGGATATTGTGCACAAGACACCAAGAGTCATCCGCATCCTCAGTCCAGTACTCAGATCATTCTGCTTCGAGCGTGGGACTTGGCTCCAACTATGCAGGTACAGACTATGCAAACCAACAGTACCCAGCTCGTTTTGGCGTATCCTCCACCCAAGCTGATTCAGCAACCGAGGAGGTGTCTGCATGGCTCCAGACGGGTCATTTTGATAGTTAATATTCTTCTGGGTTTTCTCTCTCTTGGGCTGTTATTGGCTTTGAGGGGTTACCGGTATCTGGGGTTTTAGCTTGCTTTGGAGGATATGGTTTTCTTATGTATCCACTCTTGTCAATTTTTCAGCTTTTCATGTTGCACGAGTTTGGGCCTGTATGGTAAAAACTCGCAAACCCGACACGTTTTCTTGTTTTTCTCTTCACTCCATCCCAGAAATCAGCAGTTAGTGCGAGAATTATACCGTCCGTTACCCAAGCATGCGCACCTTTTTGCAACTTTTACCAATAGGAGCATCTCAATATGTCAATCTCTCCCGCAGGACCTTACATGCGCAAGTGCGCACTCTCATCCTGTATTGCACTCTGTGCCTGTTTTATATTATTTTCCAGTCCAAAATATCTCTTTCCCTAATTCCTATTAAGTACTTAGAGCGATTGAATCAAGAGCATAACTCCCCTGCATCATATAGAACCTGTACGGAGTTGAATTTGGCCACCTCACGTAGAATATGTCAGACGGAAGATGTACTATCTGTTTAAACACCATCTCAGATATCATTAATAGAGGCACTGGCAATTAATTGCACACAGGGGGTCCAGATTTGGAAAACACTGACCTAGGGTCTCCCAGGGTGGCTTTCCCAATTCCCGGAAGACAGTAGAACAAATAGCACTTTTGATCCAAAAAATCCCAATCAGATTCGGGAGGAGGGGGGTGAGTCGTTGCGAAAGTTATGTAAAAGTGCGTAGCTTTCTTATCCCCTCTGCAGGCGTGCCCATCACACAAATGGTGATCATTCACAGCAGTTACCAGAATGAGTGATCACTGATGATCATGAAACAACACTATTGCTTCTCAGGGAGAGCCTTCTCTATCAGAATTCAAGCAATCGACATTGCGCATTGAAGGAAATGCTTCTGCTAAGCCTCCATTTTTGGAGGTTGGTTCGGTGAGAGTGCTTGGCTGATGGAGGCCCTTTGTGGATAATATCGAAACGATCCCCAAGTTGCGTGTGCCATATAGAAGTGAACACATATGTCATTCATTCTTCGAGTCGTTGGACGAATTTGATATCTCTAAAACTGCTGCGCCGAATAATAGCAACCCTCGCCGCAGTAAGAAGCACGGGGGGGCGAGCAAACTTTGATCATTTATATCTAGAGTTTATAATTATATAGTTTAGCGGATACTAGGGTTAGAGTAGGCATTTGTAACACCTATATTTGATGATGACTATGAGATGCCCTGTCGAAGCCTTTAAGTTGTCCCTCTAATCGCCGATAAGACAGCCGCAAGAACTTTTGTATTGGATTGTCATCCAGCACCTAAACACCGAACAACAGGCTAGTAATCGCTAAACTCTTTGACAAAAGGCAAACAGAAGCCACGAAATGAAGAGAGAAAAATCGGATAAACAGCAGACTCCGCTCTCCCCCTGTTCAGTTAGACTTTATTTGAAATAAATTTGGCGATCCTTGTTTTGGGGTTGAGTCTTCGCTTTGGCCAACTGCCAATCCATAAGTTGCTGTGCGATGTGTTGCGCAACGCACGGCATACGCCCCGTATTGCACCTTGCGCTAAAAGCTGACTTGAACCAGCTCCCTCTCTGCTTCGGTACAATAGGAACCACAGAATAATATCATCTCCTCCTAGCTGTAAGAGAAACTTTTGAATGGCCTCTGCTTTGTTAGGTTGTGCTTGTTGGCTAAAACTCTTGTAGAAATAGCTCGAACGCTGATCCGTTGTACCTAAAAATAGCTGATGAATAGCCGAGACAAGCACCAATCTCCCGGAAACTCTCTGCTCGAAAGCACGGCCATTGCCCCTCAGGGAGTCACGGGAAAGGTCGTTTGGCCATAGGTGAGCCAGCCTTCGCCTAGTTTCTGTGAATATATTGAGAGGAATTGACCGCTTAGGGAGTTTGAGAGGAGATCAGGATCCTAGTCAGACAGCACTCACCTGTGGTAAAACCCCGATTCGTATTCCATTGTGATGTGCTCGACTACAAATTCCACAAAGACTGTTAGGGACAGAAGGGTGTTTATTAGCAGATGCTGCGTGAAGAATGTGGGCCATATGCCGGTAGGGGGATTTTTCTACTTATATTTTTCATGAGCGCCTCTAATTGAAGAGGGCGGGCAGGAAAGTGTTCGGTATGCCTTGACCAGCATGCCCTAATTCCCAAGTGCCACAGCATGAGCTACATGTGAGAGGCACTGCTAGTAGTATATCCCCCGGTTGATATCGGTTTCCAAATGGATAGCTACCCTATTCAGGAGGAGTATGCATCGCAAAATGACAAGGGACTCCCCCTTATACCCCTCTAAAAACCTGAGATGGTGAGCACCCAGACTTGAAGTTGGTTTGTGGCTTGAGGTGATCATTTTTCTTACCCAGGATAGGTTCCGCATCCAAGCAATTCCCCGGAGCTTTCACTAGAAACAGTAAGGCTAGACTAACAACACATCAACGCCTTAGGAGCCACTTTTGCGTAGCAGCAATTGAGTTTCGCTTCCTAGGTCGAAAAGATCAATTTGATGAGCGATGGTAGCGTAGAGCCCCGAAATGGAGAAAACTAAAAAGAAGTTTCCCATTTGGCAGACTTTCGAAAGTTACTTTTTCATCCCCCTGAGTGAGAAGGAAAAATTTTCCCGGATCAGTATGCCAGGTGATCAAATATTTTTGCCCAAGAGATCTTTCTATGGGTGTCCTAGCTGGAGAATTTAGATAATTGGACAACCTAGGTTTCAGCCTAATTTATTACCCATTCCCCTTGCGGCAGAAGCAAAAGGGTCGACCTGGAGCTTACATAAACAACTTGATTCCGACAGATTGAAGATACACAATAAAATCTATAGGCTCTCTCTCGGGTAAATAGAATCTAAGGGTATGATGGGCTTCTTGATGCAATGTTCACCGAGGATCACTCGTTACAGAGGCTCAGGACTCTTCATAAGGCAAAAAGTAATCGCGCGAGACAGCACGGGACATATCACTGGCTAAGCATTAGGATGGGGTCAATTTATTATGAAGTCGATTTGTTTCGGCGCCGAAAGTATGAAGGGGGGTGCATGCTTTGAAGCATTTTTTTTTTACAGGACATGCCAGCACCTAGAAAAATTTCCAACCATCTATTTGACAACCCCACAGCGCCCTAGCTGTAGTCCAACCTAGGGTATTTAAGAGGAGAAGGCATTGCTCTGACAAATCTCTTTAATAATTGCCCTCCATTGGCTGGGATGCGCTGTTGAAATTGTTAATGATGAAAGCTACTGGTGGGTTGTTAGCATCGGTTGAACCGGAGCTTACCTTTCGACCAACGGTAACACAAGCTTTAAGTCCGAATCTCAACGCGCCCTGTAGTAATTGTTTCCTTTTGGAAGGACAGAGGCGTGGGGGGCTCATGAGAGCTTCTATGGTAGAAATGTCACCAATTTCGCTTACTCGTCGGAGCGCACAATCGGCTCTGCTCTGCTAGAGCAAATTTCTAAAGAGGCAGGTGATCGAAAGGCATTTATAGGAAGCACTTCAATGTGCCAGTGGTATCTGTACGAGCGGGGACAGACCCCGAGATGGTGCTGTTAGGCATCTCCACTTCGGTCGAGTTTTCATGACTTACTACCACATTGTAAATAAATTAACAATTGATTAGTAGTTTCTCTGACAAATACTGCTGCGATACCGATATCGAGGCGAGGAATCTTTAATCCACATACACACAGACACGTTCATACTGGGAGCAAATTTTCTACTACTTCCTGACTGTGTGCGGCTTTTCCAGGCATGCAACCTTTGTAAATGACATTAAAAAGGCAGGTCGAGCTTGAAAACCAACCTGTAAGGCTCCTTTAATATAAATAATACTGTAGCATTCTTAGGAGCTAAAGAACACACCTAAGAGAAATGCACAGCGTGCATATCTCCCTAGGCTAAGCTTGCACAACATCCTCGGTGACTCCCGTGAGAGTAATCAGGAACTCTGCCATGATATCGGAGGTCTCAGATGATGTTTCGTTCACATTCTAGATTGGCTAACCCATGAAACGTCCGTCGACGTGTTGTTTTAAATCATCTCACGGAGCCCCAGCTTCTATCAACAAGTATTAAAAATGCCGAGGTTTATCCATATCAAGGCGGGCTCTTATATTTAAGGTGAGCTAGGTCTCAAGATACCTTTGTTGAATTTGTTGGGGTGATTTGTTGGGGTATAAGAGTTGTGCTATCACCATTTAGCATGGCTAGATGGGGAGATATGAGTAATAGCTATTAGGTGTAGAGGTTCCTCAAGCCTTACGTATCTCTTCAATCTTGTTTCGTTAAGGGCCGTTCAAATGTAGAATTCTGGAGGTTGAGTAGGGGATTTTCCTGCTTGTAGATTATTAACTTGGTTTGTTTTTCAGAAGGGAAACTGTGCTAAGGGTATTCAATATTAGGATGGAACATGATCGCTGAAGAGGAAATAGTAGAGTTAATGAGAAGTAGATGGCCGAGCTCGGTGACACAAGAAATGGATGGACCCCCCATGAGCATAAACATTTAACTCAACAACCACTGCACTGCATAGTGAATCTAACGAGATAAAACTCTAAAGCGTAGTAGGTGTCACAGCAAGAGTGCGACGTGATATGAAGTATAATAGTTGCTATCGTTCGGGGCGGGCATTGTGGGGGCTGATTATTCTCGGTGAGGCGGGGGACTCTGTTTCTTTTGTCCCTACGCCCGGCCAATTGAGGCCCTGAATAGAAAAGGTCTAAAGTTCAAACCTTGAGCTGCCTTCAAAACTTTTGGACATGAGTTCAAACTCCAGAACAATACATGCAAATAGCCTAGGCCCAGACACTGGTATCCTTATAATTGTGGTATCGGGTCAAAACACCTAATTACCAAATTGCTTGATTGGGTACTGCTTCCTAGGTTGGGTTCATAGTGCTTTCTTTCCGGCTCCTTGCACGTGCTTCAATCATGGTTTCCCCAAACCCTTTTAGCTAAGTATGCCTACAGATCATGCTATCGAAGTCCCCTCCACTGAGTGAAATCAGCAAGTGGTTTCTCCAATCACTCGCCCTCAACCGCCAAGGTTTAAACAGCCTTTCCCATCCGTTATGATACCTATTGGAAAGACGGTGACACCGTCAAGCACTCTTGTCTCCGCGCTAAGATTGGACACCCGTTTTAGAATAGCCTCTCTAGACCCATGGAGGATAGCCTTGATGCTGCTTTTCTCAAGAAGCACGACCGTAAATTTTAAAGTGCGAGGTCATTCTCATATGGCCTTCACCGGCTACTGGCACTGTTCACCACAATCTTTCAACAGCACGAGCACTATACTTTTTATGGGTTCGTAGTGGCTATTCCAAAATGGGTGCCCAATCTTGGCGCGGAGACACCAGGATTCTCTACTATTTCCCATCCTTATTCTTCACTAGAACAAATATTAAAATTTCTCCTTAATAAGCTCCCCATCTACCTATAATTGATGATAGGATAACTCCGATACTTTGGCAAGACCAGATAACATCGATCTCGCCCTAAGTTTCCCTCAACTGCTGGATTACTTACGCTCCTCCTATGGTTATAGGCTCAACTTACCTTTGTATTGAGGCAAAGGATGGCATCGATACGAGGCCCACGGTATAACGGTACGGTGGGGATACGTAGGCTAAAGGGTGGCCTTGAGAGAATGTTGATGGAGGGAGTAGTTGGATTTTGCGACAAGTCATCAAATAGTGGATGGGAAAGCGAGTCATAACAAGTTAGCTAGACTCAAGGTGTACATTCTGAAAACACTCGTGCCCTGCCACTTGCTCTTGCGATAAAGTTGGCAGGCGGGATTAAACTAAAATATAATAGTTAAGATTTAAGGATAAATTCTAAGCTTGCTCGTTCTATCTAACAAAGGGAATTTCCGCCTCTTGATCTACTCGCAGTGGCTTCTAGATATTCTTTTAGTATGAGGTAGCATTCGTATAATGATAGGAGGATATAATACATCAGATTCATACAGGTAATGTCACATGACCATCACAGGCATCAATCATCAGGAATAAGAAATCGTATTACACCACTCAACGTATTCATTCCTTTTTACCTCACTTCAGAAATTCTTAATCAAAAGATGATTTTCATGGCTATCATGAATTGTCCGCAATAATATGTTAATTTCCCAAAACGCTAAAATTAGTGGGTTTCTGGTGCGCAGGCCTAAGCGAGTCAAGGATCTCTGGACCATATCTAGTGCCACCACCAGCAAAGCTTATGCTAACATCATTGCGCCCCCGCCAGATTTCCATCGAGACGAGAGCAACAAAGCTGACGCCCTATCAATCCCGTACTATACCACCTCCAAGAAACCCGACGAGACTCCTTAACCTCTGGGAGAGAAAAGAGGAAAGGGAAAAAACCTCCCCGGGAACCCCAGTCAAATATCACTCTAGCTTATAAGCTGGTAGACTCGTCGCACCACCAGGGTTCTACCTCAAAAGGTGAGGCTTGGCAGTTTTTCTCTCTGTTGGTTTTTCGCTCTCCAAGCCCAAATCCCTCTCATCAACTCACTCCAACGGAGTATTTCATTGCCTATTTTGAAATCACCCTATCCGCTTGGTTGGATTAGGAATCATTTCCGAATTCTCCCATCATGGTCAATCATAGGGGCATCCCGCTCCGAAACATCCACCCGTGATCGATCTTACCCGGGTACAACCACAAGGAACACTGTTTGCACAGTTGCTATACTAGCACGGTAGCTTTTGCCTAAGCTCACGGGAAAAATCTCGATGGCCTGATTGCCGTAGCAACGCCTGCTGTGTTCCCCCCCTTTCTCTCGGTTGAAATGCATCAGTCTGGAATCAATGTATCCGGCTTGGTGATTGTAGGGGATCCGTTTGCTCCAGTTCGCGCATAGTCCAAATGAACCCTACGACTTCCGCAGCTATTTGCAGCTACTCTTAACTTCAAATAAGGAACTAGATTTATCACCTTGCTGTTTTTACCCCCGTCAGGCGGCAGGTCTATATCGTTTATCTAAAGGCCTTTGTGAGGTAATAGGGCTATCTTCTTCAACAACATACGGCGAGAAGATGCCCAGAGCAAAATATCATGCAATTTCCCGCAATTTCAATTACTTCTCTACCTATGCTCTTGCCTTAAGCGTTCACTTGCATTACATTATTTCTCCTTTGCGCTGTTTCTCTCAGAACAATGCTAGTATTCTGACTCTCATAACCTCTTCCGGATCATACAGACTTCCCACATCCACGCGTAACGGATTCTGGAAATTTTCCCCTGCATTCCTCTTTCTATCAGTCTTTATTCTCTCTGTTCAAGCCAGACACGACGCTCATTTCAGTGTCAGCGCTCGACCTCGACTTCACGTCAGAACAGCCAAGCATCAACTGCGCAATATCACAATGTCTGATTTTAACAGTCAAAGTAGTCGTATTAATCACAATGGATTGGTCAATCTCTTTGGGGAACCAATTTCTACAAAACCTCCTGGTCGGCAATTTAGCAGTTTTTCCGAGCATCCAGTTCCTCGGAGTTTTTTCCCAAAAACAAGCTCAAAGGAGCCTCTCTCTACAAACAAGTGCGCCAATGGCTATTAAATGCGCCCCGAGGGTGATGGCTAACCCCTTGAAGATTTTACTCAAACCTTTTTCTCGGCAACCAAACCCAGGGCGTCTGGACATTGCCATATATGATTTGGTGGAATAAGACGAGCAGGGTATCTGGCCTGAGCGTCTCCCATACAGAGCAGCACCAATTCGTGAGTATTATCTTTTTTCTTTCATACGCGACACCTGTTATGTTTCTGACAATCACAGATCACAGGACCCGTTCCAAGTGCTGACCCATACCAATATTATATTTCTCCTATTGGTATCGCATCTATTACATTCTCGGCCAAGGAGTTTGCTGAGGGATACTCAACTATCTCTCTAACTAATCCACATAGTCGCTCCGTCAACCTTAATCTGCATGCAAATACCGATAGATATGGGCCGGTTGGGCACAAAATAACTTTGCCTCTGGTTCAAGGTATGGGGTTTGTCACAGGGAGGTATGACCAGCTGACTCCTATTATTTCCTCATCTTTTGAATTCGTCGAAATAGAAGCCTTTCCAGGCCCTTATGGCGGAGCACAAAAATGGAGGCTAGGTCTTTCCGATGGAAGGATGTGGCTCCTGTATGTTTTTCCAGCAGCTGGGTCGGAATCACTGGAGTTCACTTATAATCCTGGAGAAGGGCTAGTAGGATCTCGCGAGTTCACAGGAGTCATACAAATTGCCAAAGCGGACGCCGAGGGACAGAAGTGTGGTCTTGAGGAAATTACGGATTTAGCGGCTGGCGCATACCCAGCTACAGTTGAAATGACGGGGGGTGTGGCTGGAGACGTCGGAAGCTACAAATTTGAGTATAAAGGCTGGAGAGACGAAGTGTGCAAAGGTGCATTGATGTATGCTTTGCCGCATCATATTGCGAGTTTTGATGACAATACAGCAAGGGGAAGAACCGGCCTCAAGCTGCAATCCCCAACGAAGGGCCTTATGGAGGCTGTCCGTGGAAATAGTTGGACAATGGTTGAGCGAAACCTACCCACAAACGTTACCTGGCTAGTCACTGGTCGCCAGAGGCCGAACAGACACGCGGTTGAACTTATCGAACGAACATTAGTCAGCGAGATTAAAAGCGATATCATAAGCGAAACGAATCTGAATAGCATGTATTTTAGCGGGAAGGTAGGTCATCCTCAGCCTAACCTTCGTGGTATGAGCTAACCCGATCTTTAGGCTTTTGCCAAATGGGCACAATTTGCTTTATTAGCGCACGACGTTGTAAAAAAAGAGAACTTGACCCAAGAGGTGCTAGGGAAATTGACCACGGCCTTAGATCCCTATGTCAATAACCGTCAAAATCCTCCACTCGTATATGATGGTATCACTTCTAAATGTTCATAGTAGTTATTGAAATTGTTTTACTAACCAAATTTTACCGTAGAAACTTGGAAGGGACTGATTACCAGTGCAATTAAGCAAGATCAGATGGCAGACTTCGGAAACGGCATGTATAACGATCACCATTTCCATTACGGATACTTTGTATATACCGCCGCAGTCATTGTGCGTCTAGAGCAGAGCCTAAACAAAGGAAAATCACCTTGGTTGGAACGCAATAGGGACTGGGTCAATCTCCTTATACGGGACGTGGCTAACCCGAGTACATTGGACCCCTATTTTCCGGAGTCTCGTTCGTTTGACTGGTTCCATGGCCACTCCTGGGCCAAAGGTCTTTTTGAGTCTGCAGATGGCAAAGACCAAGAGTCTTCAAGCGAAGACATGAATTATGGATACTCCCAGAAGCTTTGGGGCTTAGTAACTGGTGACAAATCCATGGAAGCCCGGGCTGATTTGATGTTGAGTGTCATGAAGCGAAGTTTCAATCAATACTTTCTACTGAAAAATGGAAATAGAAACCATCCTCCAGGTTTCATAAAGAATAAAGTTCCAGGAATTGTGTGTGCATCTTTCCTCTTTTTAGGCTTTCTGGGCTAATGTGTCTTGTATAGTTGTTTGAAAACAAGGCAGACCACACAACTTATTTCGGTCACGTCAGCGAACGTATCCAAGGGTACTGACCCCTCCAACCCACCTTATTCACACTCAACTAACAACCTGATCAGAATACATATGATACCAATCACTCCTATATCACCCTGGTATCGCGATCCTGTCTTCTGCAGAGAAGAATGGGAAACCTGGTTTTCAAATGGGGTGAATAAAAACGAAGGGGGGTGGAATGGTATATTGCAAGCGAATAGGGCAATTTTCGATCCAAAGGGTAGTTGGATGTTTTTTACCAGCAATGATTTTATCAATGAATACCTTGATCCCGGGGCGAGTAAAAGTTGGTACTTAGCACTTATAGCTGGTATGTGTCTCGTACCCCACCGAGAATGCCCCATGCTAATCGCCTTGCCCGCAGGTTTGGGTGGCGCAGATTAATGAGGGCTCACAATTAGGCATGGACGGACTTTGGTACCAATTTACGGAAAGTGATTGGAAGACATAAGAGTGGTAACCCGTTTGCTAGCTATTACCCTTAAGCATTTCTTGCTAGCTAGAAGTATACCATCGATATGATTCATATGAACGAGTGATTAAATGTGAATACGGCTCATTGCTTGCGAGCCCCAACTAGTGAGCAACAATTTTCCTAGTGGCTCTACGTAGAAGGAATTCATAAAAGACATGCGTGATCCCCCGACTTCGAGACCCGTTAAGAAAGGGAAATACAGCATAAAAAGTGTCGGTGATGTGCGGAAAGCAACTGTCTAATAAATAATAACCTCAAGCGATCATATTTTTTGAAGAAGCATTTGTGGTTAACTATAGCCATCTAAGGATAGCTCGGTACAGCAAAAGTATGTTTGGTTCACCAGACTTGCTGCGTCAAGGGATGCTCTGGATAACAGGATGGGCACTCTACTTGTTCAGGGTGGTGAATCTCAAGTATCTACGTCCAAACACCAATCAGTTCTCTTTTCCCGAAAGCGAACAAAATGGAAGTCAAAGAAAAACCTACGGCTTAACCACTCTAACATTCCCCTCTCCAAACTTCGCCTTAGCATCCTCGGTAGTAACCGTTGGCGGAACAATAACATCCTGCCCAACCTGCCAGTTAATCGGCGTCGCAACCCCATTCTTATCACTAGTCTGTAAAGAATCGACCACCCTCAAAACCTCCGCTGAATTCCTCCCAGTGGATGCAGGATAGCTCATAGTAAGTCTAATCTTCTTCTTCGGATCAATAACGAAGACAGAGCGAATGGTAAACGCGATCCCCGCCTGGTCGATACTTGCCCGATCTTGGGCGTCAACCATGTCGTACAGCCACGCAACCTCGCCCTTATCGTCGGCGATAATGGGGAAGGACTCTGCGGGCCGGGAACCGTGAAAAGAGGAGCCGGTGACCTCATCTATGTCGTGAGTCCACTGATCGTGCGAGACAAGCCCGTTGGGGGACAGGCCTAGGAGCTTAACGTTGCGTTTCGCGAATTCGGGTGCAAGCTTAGCGAAGGCGCCAAGTTCCGTCGTGCAGACGGGCGTGAAGTCAGCTGGGTGGGAGAATAGGACTACCCAGCTGTCGCCGATAAATCTGTTTCCTTATCAGCTATTGTACCCCAAGAAGTGAAGTAGGGCGGTGGTGAGGGGTGGTGAGGGGGACGAAACTTGTGAAAGTCAATCTTCCCATGTGTAGTCTGAGCCCTGAAGTTTGGGGCTTCACTGCCAAGTCTCAAAGTCCGGACCCTTAATACACTCCATTCGTCGTCAAGCCTACGGGGGAGGGTAGCGCTCAATTGCCTAATGACCGGAGCTTTAAATACCGGTCGAGCGACAGCCGTCTGCACTAGGCGTGGACGGAGGATTGTGCGAAGGGAATTGGCGAGGACACGCATTTTATTGTTTTTGAAAACAAAAAAAAAAAAAAGAGGAATTGATGGTTTAAGGAGAGTAGTGGTTTGTTTCATTAAATCTTGTCGGTTCGTGGATGGCCTTTTGTGACTGTGATTAAGGTTTTGGGAACTTTTCGGTTGCACTCGAGGGCGGGAGGACTGCAGGCGAATGCCGAGTTCGGTTAGACTACGATACCGATTTCGATCAGCTGGTGGGGAGAGCTAGACTATCTGATCATCGCGATATCTGATGCCATTGTGTTCGGTCTATTGTAAAATATGAAACGGTCGAACTACACACCAGAGACTTCAAGAGAGTGAGAGAGACTTAAGAACTGCATTCTATTAAAGAGACCTACTATTTATGTAGCGAAACAGCAACATAAAAGCACCCCGGCAAAAGTGTTGGTGAAACGGGCTTTTTACACCAAAAACACAGACTTTTAGCTCCTTGTAGTTTATGAACCACAAAGAACTTTCCAACCTAGCTTCTCATATATAGTTACAATACATTTCTCCTGCATCTACACCACCCTTAATAAATTTGGTGAAAAATAGGAAAAGTTATGTAGTCTTAAAGTTTTGAGCTGGCCAAAAAGTGTCATTTCGCCGTACTCGAAGACGTAGAAAGTGCGTATCAGAAAGAACTATTTCAGCACATGTAGTGGAATTGGCGTAAGCGGAGGAAATTACACTTTTCGTGCTGAACTGGTTACAGACTGCGATTTCTAGTGAAATTGGAATAATGTCGAGGTGTCGGGGTTTGTGTGAAGCAAAGTTGGTCAAATCGAGTCTGACGGGATTTCCGTAGTGTCTTTATACCGGGAGAGCCGGTTGTGGCTTCCTCAGATTCTGGAGAGCATACCACAGAACGTTTCTTTCCCTTAAAGATGAAAAAGGGAGCAGGATAGTAGAACCGGCAAAGAGATAAAGCAAAGCAAATTTCCGTGAGTTTCCCAGAGGAGGCACTGCGGTGTGAGACCTCCACAGAACAGAACCCGATCCGTTAAACTTTTACCTCTCGACGGCTTGCCACTCCGTAATCACATTACCCCCAGCCTCCTCTTGCTAGCCCTGCTTGAGCTTCCGCAATAGAGATGGTGAGGCATTTCTTTCCTGGAACTCAAAAACATTGCCGAAACGAGGCTGCCATAATTCATATATCGGTCGGCAATTTTGCCACTGTTGGTCAAAGTTGATAAGGAGTTCTCTCAGGCAGAGTATTATCAGAAGGAGTCGGGGAATCCGAGTGGAAGCCATTAAATTCCAGATACAAGCTAATCACCTGGCACAACCATATAGCCTACGTACTGTACCGTTTTAATTTATGGTTTGTGCTTCTCCAAAACCCGTCTACTCGAGAAAACTCTCAATGTTGACCGGAGAAATGGCGAAGTGGGCCGGGGAACCTATGGCGAGCTCCTACTTCACCGGGTATATATCCCCGGACCCAAAGTGGGGCTTGAAGTGCTTGGCTCAATGGGGCCTAGCACGATATCCGAATTATTGTATTAATATCCGAAATCCCTAGAGCGCTTCAAGGTCTCTAGATGGACCCCCACATTTTGGGACTCAGAGATGACACAGAATAGATCGCCTCTCTCGTGAACTGCATTTAGATAACCAAACAATCTCATGAGCGATCCCTAAAGATAGATACCAAGATAACGACAACCGCAAAACTCACAGTTTAAGGCGAGTCCCGTGGGCGGTTCTTATGTTTCATCAATTCGTATTTCCTCTACGTTGGTTCTCGATTAGCTCCTGCTACCTCTTCCCCACTACCTATACGGATCCTAGGGCTCGTGTCTCACTCTTACTAGTTTTGAAGCTTTCTTTTTCTACAATCGATTTTCAGTCTTCTCAGTCTCACTCATAGGCAAAACTCAAGTGCTAAGACAGACCGCCTCATTAAACATGTGCATCCTAGCCTTACTATGATACAACATGAGATGTGAGATAACAACCTATCGTAATGGAGCGTGGGCTAGAGCAACGGCCCGTTTATCGAGATGGGCAATGTTAATACCCACCTGCTCGCCCGCCTTGTTCAAATAGAAATTTTTCCGATCCCGTGGCTAGATATAAAGGTGGAGTCTCGGAAATGATATCGGCCAGCCCGCTTCCCGTCCCTAAAATTCTATTCAGGGAACCGCAGCATAAAGTGCAGCTACGGTAGGTCACAACAGGATACCGATATCTGGGCTGAGCCTTGCATCGGCCACGGTGCACGCTGAAGTTCAGCGACCGTACCACCGGCAGAGGAAGTTAAGTGTTTGTACGGGTGGCTATGTGCCCTTCCTTACTTCGAGCTTGAAGGGTTACTAAATAGGGTCGAGATTTCACAAAATAGACTGCATCTATGGACTGAAGAGCCAAAGACTCTGCCGAGTGATGCTCAGTGAATCTAACCGTTGGGTGAGACTGGACTAAACCGTGGCTTGCACGAAGAAGCTCAAAATACCCCACAAGCACTTCAGTTGCCGACTCTCCTGGGAAGCAGGGCTTTAAGAATCTGCACGACAACTGTGGCAATGTGATCCTAAATCGAGAGGCTTAGTAGTCTTCGAGGGCACTTTTCATTATAGCATCAGAGTTAGGCCTTCAAATAAATGAGGTACCAAGGGGCTTTGTGATGCAACCGAGTTTAGAATGTACGATAGGGACTGGAGCACTAAATTGGTTAACGATCTGCGCTTAGTTCCTGGTATCTTATTGGCAGCTTCCCTTCTGAGTTCAGTGCAACAGTTTGAGGTTTTGCATAATATTCCCAAAGCCAAGAGTTTATTTCAACCTACCTCAACACAAACACCTTGATACGGTAGAGGAAAATTTAATATTACTCGTGGAAGGGAAGGAGTCTCTGAAAACAAGGGTGAATCTGTATGGCTCAGATACGCATGGATTGTGATTGTTTGGCATACTAGAGTATATTTTGCGAATCCCTGTTTTTTTTCGGGTACCTCCCGCCTCCTAAGTATAGTACGAGCGCAACTTGGGTCGTGGGCCAATTTTGTAGGCAGCTGTCGGTAGTGCTTATAAGATATGCCTAATCCTGAGCGTAGCGCATGATAGCGGGGCGGAGTTGGGCTTGGCAAGCTCGTATTATTGGCTGCATCCCTACAGGAAACCCCTCATCCCGTTTCATACTCGAGTAGAGTCTCGGAGGGCGACACAGACCAAGCAGTTGTCGGCGGCTGGGATTGCTCTTCACTAAATTTCAACAGGTCAAGTCAGCCTCGACTACTACTCGAGTACTAGTACCAGTACCCAAGATCTAGGTTGACTCTTCTGCTAGCCGCAGGGATTGGCTAGCGCCTAATATTGAAGGACATCAAAGTAAGGTTAATAGCAACATGAGACGATGGCTACCTTCACGTGTACTACCCCACAGGGAATCCAGTACCCCTTTCTCGTATTTGGATGGGGCTTAAAAATAAAGATGTAGTTTTAAGTTTAAGCATATAACAGGATGGGCCTCCTAAAGATCTTGCGTTATTTATTCCAGAGCAGACAGCTTTGGTTCCATTCCCTAGCGGCCTCTACTAGCCCTACACTCTCTCTTTGGCCCACGAACTGTTTCATTCTTTCACGTTACAATTCTCACGACATATCATAACTTTTGAGAATATCTTCAGGAAGTTATTCTTCTATATTATTTATTTCCTTTATTTATTTTTGAATCCCCGAATATTCAACTAGATATGCGTGCCTCAGCATACACAGCAATTCTTGGGGGCCTCTTTGGACTGTCCTCAGCAGCAGTTATGGGTCGCTCCGCCGTTGAATTGAAGCCTATCAGTCCTGATGCTTTAGCTCCTGGCTTGACACCAAGATCTGAGGGAGAAGGACCAACGGTCCTGAGACCAATCCATCCAGATATCTTTGCTGCGATGAATGGATTGAAACCCAGAGCCGATGTCGACTTTTCCCAGTTGGATCCCGCCGAACAGGCCCAACTCATTTTCGGTGCCCCGGGAGACAATGGCAACATCATGTTGGCAAACATGACGCTTTATGCTCCGGACGGACAACAAATTGTTATGATGGAGACCTTTGAGGGTCTCACTTCTTCTGTGGATTGTAAAGGAGACGACGGCGAAATGGCTCTGACATTCAAGTCTCAAGACGCTTTTGATTACGCCCACGAGAAGTGGTCATTCATCAACGAGAAGCCGGAAAACTCGTTCTTGCTCATCGCTAACCATGACGGGTGTGGCCCGGATGATCAAAGACAAGCTTACAAGTATTAATTCCCCTTCATTTCTCTGAGTGACAATGTTAACTATTTCTCAGTATTACCGGGATTGATAATGTTGAAGGAACATTGACCACTCTTCTCAAAGCTTCTCCAGCTAGCTGGAAAGATATTTCCGGCACTTTTGACCTTGATTTCGGTACTGTGTCTGTTGCGCCCGATGCTGCCCAGCGCCTGAGAGCTCGTGGATTTATTGGCGATCTTTTCAAGGGTGCTAAGGATATTGTCAAAGATATTAAGGATGGTGTTAAGGATGCTGTGGACGACGTTAAGGATGGATTGGGGGATCTTCAAGACATTTTCAAAAAGATTGGGGATGCCAGCCTCGATAAGACGGTTGTTTTCAACATTGGTGCTGGGACTGAAGGAAAGAGGACCAACATTATCACTGATGTCTTCCGAACTGTTCCCCGCCTAGTCATTGACTGTGTTGATTGCTTCATCACCGGAAAATTCCAGGTCGCTGGTAGACTATCAGTCGATAACTTCGTCGTTAAGAATTTAACCCTTGGAGCATCCCCCAAGGACTTCCGTGCTAAAATGGTCTTGGAGGCGAAGGTTGCCGCTGAGATTGCAAGCCTTCCCCCGAGTCTTAATCTGACAAAGGAGCTAGCTAGCTTCCCAATCCCAGGTGCCGGTATTTCAATTCCGAAGATTTTTGAGCTTGGCGCTATCATTTCTTATGAAGTCGGTGTCGAGTGTACTGTCAATGGTGCTGCAAACTTTACTTTCGGCCTTAGTGCCACCCTCCCAAACACTGCTATCGTGGCTACCGACTTGGCAGATCTCACTAAGACAAGGGCAACCGGTTTCGATGGCGCTACTTTCGACCCTGTCTTTGATTTGAACTCTGGCTCTGCTACGTTGAATGTTGCCGCTGTCTCTCGTCCTAAGCTTACTTTTGGAATTGAAGTCGTTGGTATCGGAAAGCTTGAGGCTGCACTCAAGATGGGCCTTCCTGTGGTCAACGTTCTACTCACTGCTGCTTTCGGTAAGATGAGAATTTGGGATAAGGATTCTGCAATTTGGGTACGTCGCTAACTCACTCCACAGATGAGGATGGTGTTTGCGAAAAGAGTCCGACGGCCTCCAAGACTGGCTTCAAGGTCAATTCTGGAGTCGCAGTTGACCTCGGATTTAGTGCTAATGGCAAACTTGGCACTAATTCCGCTACCCTTTTCGAGAAGAATATATTTGTATGCTCTTTTCTTCCTTTTCCCTAATATCGAGTAATCACTAACCAGCTGGATTATAGAAATTCAAGAAAACCCTCTTCGAAAAGTGTTTCCCTCTCAGCATCCCAAACCTCATCAAGACCGGCCCCAAGTCGCCCCAGGCCAGTGGTCTCCCACCTAAGGGGCCCAGCCCACCCAAGGAGTCCAGTGGTCCCTCACCCAAGGGGCCCAGCCCACCTAAGGAGTCCAGCCCACTCCATGATCCTAGAAACGGAACCAAGACCGGGAACTACACACTCCCGAAGTTCAACTGCTCTGAGCCGACCAAGAATTCCACTACACCTACTCCTACTGGTAGAAAGGTTGCTATGAGGGCTTTGATATTTGGTTTCTAAACTCAGGGGATACCATGGATGAACGGAGTTGTTTGGAGTTTTGTATATAACTTATTTAACAAGTAGGAGCTGATCCTCTGTGAGGTGGTGGCGATAGACTTTTCTGGTGCATGCTTGTTCGGATTTTGTGCTTGTAAGTGTTTGGAGTCGGTAAGCCTTCCAACGGGTGGGGGGTAGGCGATTAGTCTCCCTTGCGTTAGGTTGGATTGGATCCGGGGGTGTCAAACCCGGATTGCCTAGCAAACCCGATAAACTGGATCGCTGTGAGATGCTGCGAGCAAGCTCTGAAGCTTACGGCAGTATTGGGATATCACCCGTGGCAAATCTTTTAATACAGACACTATACAGTAGAATCTCGAGTACTGTAGCTTAATTGAATAGTAAACCAGTACTGCAAGTAGCAGGTTGCCCAAAATTCCCTTCTCCTAAAAAGGGGCGAACAGAGTGGCGAGAGTTGAATTGTTCAGCCTCTCCAAATGACGAGAGAAAAAAAAACGCCAGACCTTCCCAGAAGAGGCAACTACGGTAGGATGACACAGCACTCTGCTCGGTTATTTGAGGTTCTACTGGTAGTTCAGTGCCCAGATCTGAAACAACCTCCTTACTTCATGTCCACATTTCTGGCAGCCTCATCCACAGCCAGTCGTGACCCTCCCCATACTAAGCAACTAGCTACAAACACAAAATTTTCTTCTCATACTAAGAACCTTTGCCCCAGTCCCCCATATATCCTGCGAGCTCTGAGCCCGTCCCAGATTTTTTGGCTTTGGCGGCCTCACCGGGGAGGTGCAATTCGCAGTCAAGAGGCTCGTACCCCACTAGACCAGATCAAATTAGACAAGGTAGTAGGAGGGCTTTCTTGGCATTCGCTCAAACTTCACGATATATTAATATCAATTAAGTTAGCGCTTAGAGGAACGACACGCTTGGTTGTACTTGTACTACGAGTAAATATAGCACGAAAACGCCTTAGTGAGGGTTTTGGCGGGTTCCCTGGGACTCCTGGCGCGACTCACCACTTTTAAGCGAGGCGAGAGACGCACTAGGATTCAATAAAATATTAAAAAAATCCAACGGTTCGTTGCATTTGCTCATCTTATTCTTTGAATTTTTCTTGATCGTCTCATAAAGAGCCAAAGGTGAGCTGACATTTGCAAAGGTTTCTCTCTCTTTCAGTACTATAGTATATTTCCCGAGCGATCTTATGGTATCTGAAAGGTTTGTTGCCAAGTACAGTACTTGTATATGGTAAGTACTGGAGAATCTCTATAGCATTCGGAATCTGCAGTTACTCTTTTTCCCCAAATCAATTGAAGCAAAGCAACTTCTTTTTTATTTAAAGGAAAAAAAGAAAAAAGAAATTCTTGTTTGATTTTTGTTCTGCTACCCCGCCGATCGCAGACCTCACCCTTAGGGTGAGACCTAGAGTCGGATTTTACCACCTCGCAGCAGGTCTGATTTGCGCTACAGCCTTATGAGGAAGGCTTAAGGTCTTCAGTCTCCCAGTTCCTGTAGGGCAGGTATCCTTTGTTGTCCGCCTACCCTACGTGACGGATGGTTCGA
>Ga0307507_10000331_pt1 | contig 95928 bp, 36 predicted proteins | sample 7_EM_MG_FD_207223 | JGI IMG/M metagenome (GOLD analysis project Ga0307507, IMG submission 207223) | Populus trichocarpa ectomycorrhiza microbial communities from riparian zone in the Pacific Northwest, United States - 7_EM | ecosystem: Host-associated > Plants > Roots > Unclassified | place...
TATGCGAAAGGACTTTATAGTATTAATACTTAGCCTAGATATTAGCGGCGCCTATAATAATATACCCTATAAGCGTCTCCTATATATCCTTAGGGCAAAGGGCTTCCCAGAATAGATTATTTAATTTGTTTAAGGATTTATAGGCCAGAAAAAAATATTACTGGTCTTTAGCAGATACTAGAGCCCCCCTATTACAGTTATAATAGGAATACTATAAGGATCACCTTTATTGCCTATACTCTTCCTCTTCTTTATAAGCAACCTGCTTAATACCTTTAAGGAAGGGGCGACCTAGGGAATAGGCTTCGTTAATAACATAAACCTAATTATATATAGGCCAACAGCTGTAGAGAACTGTAGGACACTAGAGAAAGCCTATAATACCTATATAGAATAGGCAAGACAATATGGAGTCTAATTCTTACTAGAGAAATACTAGCTAATCCATTTTATAAGAAAATGTAACCAATCTGTAGATCTTTAGCATATAATCCATATTTAAGGCTTTAGGGGTTAACCGGTTTAAGGCCTAAGGGTATTAGGATTATAGGTAGACAGCAAGCTCTAGTAGAGCGTATATGCGGTATAAGCGGCCCGTAAGGGCCAAGTATAGTATATCACCATATCTAGGATCGTTAATTCTATATAGGGTCTATGCTTCTAGAGGTCACGCCTACTATATACAGCAGTTGTCTGGCTAACCATAATATATAGATCTAGCATTTAGGCCACTAGAGAAACCGAGAAAGGCCCCCCTAAATTACTCCTTAAACCACTCCAAAAGGTCCAAACAGCCTGCCTTAGGAGTATAACAGGTGGGTATAAGCAAACAGCCACAGCACTGCTTAAGAAGGAAGCCAATATTCCCCCTCTATAACTATATATTAAAGCTAATGTAATGCAAAGGGTGTAAAAGGAACGCAACTCTAACATTATAAAGTATATTAAGACACGCCTAAATAAACTATAGAGGGACCCTAGGGTGCCCTGTAGGAGAAGGAACCAACAACCCTAAAATAGGAAAGATATATTAGAAAAACAGGTAGAGAAAGTAGAAGAAGAATGGTGCAGTGCTAGGGCCCAGGCCTATATAGAGGAGGAAGGGAGACGCGTAAGAGGCCAGTAAAGATAATAGTAAGGGAGAGAAAGGAGCTAAAGTAAAGCATAAAAGAGTACTGGAAAACCATCTACCGTAATATAATACTGGTTAAACTGATGCTGGAGAGATAAATAGGAGTTAAAGGTATAGAGGTAGACTTAGGCAAGGGGAACCTAAGCCGTAGCATGGGTAATGCTATGGGGGGTAAATACCTAAGGGCTCCAAGAGGGCCTAACAAAGGCAGAAAATATAATGGCAACACTCTTAAGGATAGGAATAATAGGACTAAAAGATTGGCTTTACTGGATGGGTGTCCTAGTGGGTAGCCTAAGGTGTAAATATAGCTGGCTAAAACAGATACTAAAACACGTAATACTATTATACCCCTTACACACCAGCCAAGAAGTAATACTCTTAGCAGCTAGTATAGAAAACTATAATACACTGCTCTTAATACAGAAAGGCCTCAAGGCGGCTACCCAGTGGCTCATTGGCCAAAATATGCTAGACCAGTTTTGGGTTACAAAGGAAATAGCAATAAAAGGCAAAGGGGCGCGTAATAGGCGCCCCCTAATAACTCTACAGGAGTAGAGTACAGTGTGTAATACTAGCGCGTCCGTAGGTTTGTTACGGCAGCAGTAGTTCCCAAAAAGGTTAAAAAGTAAGGTAGTAGAGCACCACTGGTAACTTATAGGCGACTTGTAAGCGAGCCCTAAAAGGCGGGGAGACGGATTATAGGGTTTTCTTAAATAGAGTTTTCTCCCTATATGTATATAAGGAGTAGTCCGCGTGGGCCCAACAGGGATCCAAATCGGACGTTAAGCAATAAATAATAATATATATTAACTAAGCAACCTTTTTTTCCCGTTTCTTAACCTTCTCTCCTTACGCAATATCTTGACTTTATTATATAGTTTATATATATAGCTTAATAATATCTACTTTATTACATATTATTATCGCTTATACTTTCTCCGTAATATCTATAACCTCTTATAGAAAGAGTTGTAGATCTTATAAGAGTACCTAGAGAGTACTCTTAAGAAGGGCTATATTAGGCCCAGTAAGTCGCCTACTAGAGCGCCTATTTTCTTTATACTAAAAGCAGAAGGTATAATATAGCTATACGTTAACTATAGACACTTAAATAAGATTATAATTAAGAACCGGTACCCTATACTGCTAGTTAGTAAACTTTTTAATAAGCTTAGTGTCACGGAACCTAACCATAGGGGCCTCTATAGGAGAGCCCCGTGCTCTTGTATATACCTTGCGTACAGCTTATATCAGCTACGCGTGGGTATATTACCTCCTTACGCCCTTAACCCTTATGATTGATTGCGTAACGTCTTGTAAACTCCTTAAATGCATACATTTAGCTACTATTAACCCTGTCCTGTAACATTACGTTACGCCTTTTTTATTACTAACGCCCAGCCTATAACTAATTTTACGTCTCTATGATACTATAGGCGCTGCCAGAAGCAGCGTGTCTATAAGTTACCTTACTTTATACTTTTAAAGAATTAATAATAGTAAGACAAAATTCCTTACTAACCACTATATTAAACTTAAAGAATAATCTAATGCCTATACTAAACCCACAACGCCAATTAATCCTAGAAGGATTTAATTTATTAGCTCTAGCCTTAACCCCTAAGGGGAAGCCTAGTAGCTTAAAAGACTACAACAACTTTAACAAAGTAGACATTAATAATGTTTTATCCTTTATTAACTATATAACCATAGATAAATAAGCCAAAGGACTACTACCTATTAAGATTAAGATATAAGACGCTAAGATATTTATAAAAATAGTAGTATAAGAACTTAATAAATACTACCGCCTTTTATAGAACTACCACCTAAAGCTTATACGAGCTAAGATATATACTGCCTAAGATTATAATATTATCTAAGACCTATAAGCTCGCGAGGCGCTCGCTAATAATATATATTAAGAGATTAAAGACAACCTCTATATATCTAAACGTAACGTCTAATAACTAAAGAAGGCTAAGATTATACTTATTACTATAGTTACTAAAAGAGAGGGTATAATTAAATACCTATAATCTTAGCTTAATAAGTACATTTATAATAATACTAGATACCTCTCTACTGTATATAATGCCACCTAAGTCTCTACGCCCCTAGCAACCTTACATACTTAATACTTAACAGAGGGTTAGCGCTAAGCAGCTTTACCTAACAGGAACCCCTACCACAGCGGCGATAATAAAAGCTATAATAATTAAACCTAGATTACTACTATAGGGTTTAATATACGCTACCCTAATCCCCTAACCTTTTAGGGTAACTATAAGGAATACAGCCACTAAAAAATATAAATCTATAAGAAACTAACCTAGAGCGCCTACCTTTTCCCTATAGAAGATACTAGGATTAGCTATATTATTAGACGAATAAAGGGTATCCCGTTTAATAGACTCTTTACTTAATAGGAGACTAGCAGTCCCTAGAGGTAGTAGTCCTACTAGGAAGTCCTTAATAACCTTAACTAAATATACCACAACTATAACCTAGTGGCCACTAGTTAAGCTAAACTATATGCCCTAAAGATAAGCCCTACTAAATTATTTAATAAGTTCTATATTAAATTCTAGGAATACACTAGAGTTCTTACCTAAGATAATTCTAAAGACTAAAAAGATCTTCTTAAAAAAGTTACTTATTACCTTAGTTATACAGCCGCTAGCTATAATTATAACAATATTTATAATATAGTAGCAGCCCTATAGAAGATTAAATAACGGCTAAACTAGATTGCTACTATAAACCTTTATCCAAAGACCTCCCTATAGAAGCCCTCCGGACCTACTAAACTACTAACACCTACTATGTAACGGAACCTTATAGCAAGAACTACGGTGGGTCCTATTATTGGGCCGGGTATGTAGATATAAACAGGTTAACAACGTAATAATAACTAGTAGAGTAGTTGCCTAACAGATTAACTCTAATTGTATTCTAAGATTTACTACAAAGAGAGAACTATCTAGGTAGGGACTGTGGTCCTTTAAATACATAATTATACGCCTAAGAAATCCCTTCGCTCTATAAGGTACGTGTGCTCTATCTACTCCGTTATAGATTATATAGATCACATAGATTATACAGATTATATTACGTAACCTTAGCTACTATTCCTCGTTATATAGTTCCACCGGATCCATTCTAGACCGTGCCTATATTAACTAACTAGCTTCCGCCAACTCCTCTCCAAGTAGTTGTAATATTGTACTTAAGCTGTCCGTAACACTATCTCCCTCCTCTTTATCTTCGTCCTTAAAGATTTCTAACATCTCTAAGTCGTCTACTAGAGGTATAATATCCGTTTAATTAATCTGGTTAATATCCTTATTTATTATACCTAAAGCATCCTCTTCCTTTTCTACAGCTCGTTGGTCTTATACCGTTGCTACAATACTGTCTCTAGGTGAGATAATGCCGTCTCCATATTCTCATTGTGCGAAAAAGGGGTTGGTCTATATTGCGCTAGCGAGTCCTTTGTCTTAATAACCTTTCTTTTACTTAAAGTGCACTAAAGCAAATGTTTTATTGTCTTATAACGTTCTCTCTATCTCTAACGCTAAGTATACGCGTCCTATGACTTTTAATAGTCTTCGGGTTTCCTAAGTAACTTATTATAGGGTCTTATGTTTAATCTACTGCTAAGAAACTTAATAGTAAGCTGGCCTCCACGCTACTTAAGGTTTAATATGTCTTAGAAAAGTCCGCACGTATCCTTAAAGCTTAGCGTTTAGCTTACGCTTATCTTTAACGCCTTAAACGTATTTATAAGAAGGTTTGTTTTAAGAAGTAGAAACTTATTTAATAGGATCTGTTTAAGCTGGGTAATAAAAGAACGGACTTTCCTCCTACAAGGGAAATAACTCCGAGTAGCTCGGCAATTGCTCCTCTTAGGTCCCCCTTAGGTGACTTATTCTTTAGCGATCCTTCTTTGTTAATGCTATCTAACCTACTCTCTTTTAATACTCCTATACCTTTCCTATAGCGTTCTCTAGATTGCTTAGTAGTTCTTAGGTAGTCTTACTATAGCCTATCTACTTTACTTTATACCACATTTCGTCATCCACGTCCTCGTAACTAATAATTTTTAAAACTTGCCATTTGTCTTCTTCTTACCCTCTATACGTGTCTACCTTATAAACTGGTAGTTTAACATTCCCGTATGCTAGCTCTAGCATTGCGATGTGCTATACAGGGTAAATTTTTATTTTGGCTGGTAAGTTTAACTTAAACGTAACTAATAAAATTCTTTGCGTGATTTTAAAAGGTCCTAGTCTAATATAGTCCAACTTCTTACTTGGTCGTCAACTCTTGAAATTTTTATATAGTAGCTATACTTTATCTCCCTCCTTAAGATCTGGTCCCTTAGATCTCTTAGCATTATAGTACCTTTTCATTCGCTCTTATACTAGTTTAGCTGTTTCTTTAAGGTCTGTATAAAGATTTATTAAAGTCTCCATTCTTTCTTTAGCTATGCTACTCGTCTTCTTTACTTAACGTGGCGATAACGATGATCTTGGCTTATATCCGTAATTCGCCTTAAATAGTAACGTTCCCATTCCTTCTTATAGTATTGCATTGTATGCAAACTATATAACTAGTAATAACAATACCTAATTATTCTGTGTATAATTAACATAGTGCCTTAGATACTATTCTAGTGTCTAGTTTAATCTCTCTATTTATCCGTCCGTCTGCGGATAATACGCCGTTAAGGTTACTACGCGAACTCCTTATTCCGCCAAGAATACCTCCTAGAATACTATTACGAATCTCAGATCTCTATCTAATACGATCTTACTTAGTGCTCCGTGTCTTACAAACACTTTCTTAACATAGATTCTAGCAATATCCTCTGCTAATATCTCTTTTATATATGCTATAAAGTATCCCCACTTTATAAGCTTGTCCGCTATTACTAAAATTGCATTATAATCTTGTCCTGTAATAGGATCTTTTAACTTTAGTAACTTAATAATAAAGTCCTATAATATGACTTCCCATAGTCTTTTTAGTATTTTAATAGGTTGTAGCCCTCCGTACGGCTTATGCCTTATTAGTTTGTTTCTTTAGCAATCTGGACATTCTCTTATAACTTGTCTTGCTAGTCCCTAGATTCCTTAAACAATATATTCCTCTTAAAGTCTTAACACTAAGCCTATAGCTCCGTTGTGTTCTTAAGCTAGTCCCTTATGGAATGACTTAATAAACTCTTTTATAATAGACCTTGGAATATAGGTTGCTTCCCTATTCTTATACTGTTCCTTATTTAGATCCTCTATCTATACCTTCTAAATCTTTTATATCCAATCACTCTCTAGTAATTTGTGGATCTGCCCTTCTCTGGTTGCTATAATCTTTAGATAATTATACCTAATTAATCCGTCTTAATCCTTTCGCAACAAAGCTCCTAATGGCTTTTCGTTATTTTATAGTTTAGCCTTCCTACTTAGAGTATCTACTCGTACATTATCTGTACCCTTGGTATACTGAATTTCAAAATAGTATTCTATAAGCATTTCCGCCCATCTAACCTATCTTTGGTTGAGTTCCTTTGTCGTTAGGAATCCTGTAAGGTTCTTATAGTCCGTCTTTACTATAAATGGTTTTTCTGTGCCTTGTAAAAATGCTCTCTATTTCCTTAATGCTATAACTATACCTAATGACTCCTTGTTGTAGATGTCATAGTTCAGTTCTAGTGGTGTTATCTTCCGACTGTAATACGCTACTGGATGCCATGCGTCCTAATGCTTCTATAGCAAGCATGCTCCTAGTGCAAAGTCTAATGTATTTGTCTTAATAACTGTTTCTAGCTTTAGTTAATAGATCTTAAGGACTAGTTTCTAGGTAAATAACTCTTTAAGTTCTTAGAACAGCTTCTTCTACTTACTACCCCAAACCTACGGTTCCTCCTTTTTTGTTAACCTTGTAAATAGCTTAATACTCTTCGACTACTGTGCCATAAACCTCCTATAGTAATTGCAAAACCCTAGGAACGATTTTAACTGCGTAACGTTCTCTAGTTCTTGCCAACTTACTATAGCTTTGACTTTCTTTAGGTCCATGCTAATTCTTCCTAGTTCTATAATAAATCCTACGAAATCGGTCTTCCTTATAAAGAACTCGCATTTCTCAATTACTACTAGCATTTGTTCTTCTTGTAGTCTCTTTAAAACCCATTTAACGTGTTCCTTATATTCTTTCTCGCTCTCTAAGTAGATAATAATATCGTTAAGGTATGCTATAATAAACTTATTAAGGTGTTCTCCTAACACACTATTAATTCGTTTCTGGAACGTTGCTAGTGCGTTTATAAGCCCAAACTACATAACTAACGGTTTGTACAGTCCTTCCTTTAACCTAAAGGCTGCCTTCTATTTATCGCCTTCCTTAATTCTAATCTAATAGTATACCTACCTTAGATCTATCTTTGTAAAGATCTTTACGTTGCCTATTCTGTCTTAGATTTCGCTAATTAAGGGTAAAGGATACCTATCCTTTCTAGTAATGCTGTTTAACTGTTTGTAGTCTATATACATCCTAAGTTTTCCATTTTTCTTTAGGATGAACAATACTAGATATCCTACTAATAACTGCGATGGTCTAATATATCCCTTTTATAAGTTCTCCTGGACAAACTCCTTAAGCGCCACTAACTCTATTTTAGTAAGCTTATAGATTGTAAAGAACTTTAGACTTATTCCCTCTTCTAACTCTATCTTATAGTCCCATACTGCATACTCTAATAGCTTTTCACTTTCTAGTAACTATAACTTTTTACTATACTTGTGGTATCTCTTTGGTATATAACTTAAGCCTCGCTTAGTCTCTTTATATATTGCTCCAACTTAGTACTATACCAACTTAGTTTGCTGTCGTATCTTGCGTTGTTAAGTATCTCTAATATTGACCTAACCTATAACCCAATTAATCTTTAGATTATATTCCTATAACCAAGGCATTCCTAGTATCGCCTCGTCTTTTCCTAACAGTAAGATATTAAAAGATATTTTGACTGGTCTCCCTTTAATAGTTAACTAAATAGGTCCTGTTTTAAGATTAATAATGCTTCCTCTATAGGCTATCTAATCTCCTAAAATTATTATAAGTAGATACGGGTGTTCCTTTTGTCTATATAGTAACCCCTGTTAAAGATAGACTACGAGATGTTGCTTATGTAAGCATTATGTAATGCTTATATAGGAATACCCTGGAAGAACCCTATCAGGTCGTGTATTAGATCGTGTATCAGGTCGTGTATCAGGTCGTGTATCAGGTCGTGTATCAGGTCGTATATCAGGTCGTGTATCAGGTCGTGTATCAGGTCGTATATTAGGTCGTGTATCAGGTCGTGTATCAGGTCGTATATTAGGTCGTGTATCAGGTCGTGTATTAGGTCGTGCATCAGGTCGCGCATCAGGTCGTATCAGAATACGAGCCGGAACGTAGACATTCCGGAACTAGGGTCTTCCAGGTATATAGAGACTCGATCCCCCGCAGATAGACATCATCAATCGCATCAAGTTCATCCACTTCACTTACTTCACTATATCGTTCACCGTGTCGTCCTCCTACCTCCGCTTACTTATATTAACAACCCCATCCTCTCCACTGCTGCTAGTAATATGTGGTTTCTTATTACTCTACTGTCTATTAACGCTTTGAACTACTAATCTTGCCACTTAACTTATAAGTTTAGGTATTGTCCTTAAATTCCTTTAAGGGTCTAAGGCTCTACCACTAGTTCCCTCTGGTCCTATAGGCCTCCCCTTTTCCCAATTATTGATTACTAGATCCTGCTTATACTTGGTCTACTTTTAGCCAATACTTAGTTTATTTCTTTTCCTCTACGTGCTATGGATAAGTGTTCTCTAGGCAGTCCTACTACTATTATCTGTCTAGGTATTCGCCCGTAAGGAATCTTCTAGGTTAAAGTGTTAGGTCCCCTTAACTCTATACTTCTACTAGGTGCTATCTATATATATACTTAGCGTCTCTAAACCGTTTCTCCTCTGGTGCCTAATATATCCTTACTAGGTACTTCCAGTTTTTGTCCTTTAGTGCTTTATATATATTACACATATTATCTATATAAGCTATCCACGATAGTATATAATACGCTAGGTAACTTAGGTTAACTCTTAGCTTATCTTTATTTTTAAGTTTAAACCTATACCTAGTTAACCTAACCACTGGTATTTCTGCTACGGGTACTAAGATTTATTATTCACTTCTCTAGTCCCTAGATCCCTCTTCTAGGTTCCTTAATATTATAATTAATACTCCTTTAATGTGACTTATACGTTTTTCTATAATAGGTTAGTCTTAGACAACTTTTTTGTCTAGCTATATATAAAAGTCTTTCTATTTGTTATTATGTTATTACCTATACTACTTTCCGTATAACTGGTTTAGTGTATATAGTCTATTTATAAGAAAGTACCTTATTATCGCTGTGTTGTGACATCCTTTAGTGTGTCTTTCTTTAAATCTAACTAGAATGTCTAGATCCTCTTCTTATTCTAGTTTATCTAACTACTTTGCTCTAGGTGTCCCTATACTAGGCCTATTAGTAACTCTTTATACGGGTGCTCTGTCCCTTATATAACCTAGCGTAGCTAACCTTTTGTCTAGCTTTTGCTCTTACTATACAATAATTCTTTGTCTGAACTTATCTATAGTTTCTTGTTTTTTGCGTCTTATAGTTAGATCCTCGAAGTTATCTTACTTCCTAATCTTAGTATTAACTTTTTAATCTTTAGGCTAAACACTATATTTACCTGGAATTGCTATGGTCCTTATTTATTTCTTAAAATCTTAGCTTCCTAATAATGTTCTTATTTATTCCCCAAACCTGTGGTTCTTAAACTTGCGTTCTATACTTATTTATTGGTTACTAAACTAAGTTGCTGCTCTTTCCTATTGGTTTTCGTCCGTTATGGGTTCTTAAGCTGTTCTTATTACACCTAGCGAGTCTAGAGCTTTCCTTATCTTTTCTTAAGAATCTTAGACCTATGGCCTTTTACCTTTTATAAGTGGTGAGCTAGCACTAGTAGTTATCTGCTTGCTTAATTGTCTCTAGATATTACTTCTTTTATCTTATAAAGTGATGGAAATTGTATCTAATGGTGTTATGATACCCATTACTAATCCGCGTTTTGTGGTAGTTTCAGTCTCTGCTTCTATTACGTTATTAAGGTATAAGTGCTCCTAGTTAGCCTCGTTTTCTTCCTTATCGCTGTTAATTAATAAGTACTTTAACTCTATTATTATTGTTGCTAATCTTTATCCATATATTACTTTAATATCTTAATCTAGCTTATAGAGTCGATCTTGTTCTTTGTCTAACTCTATAGTTTCTTTAAGTCCTCTTAACTCTGGCTCTTGCGGCCAATAGCTTGCGCTATACTTAGCGTCTTTATAAATTTGGTATGTGTTATTGTAACAAAACGCAAAGTGCCTGATTAAACACTCCTTGGTCCCGCGTAATATCCCTGTATTTATATTATTGTACTTTAATAACCTAGTGCCCTTTACCGCGTAGTTACTCTAACTACCTCTATAGTCTCTAGCGAAATAACCTTATTTTCCGCAATTTATATAAGCTTTATCTTTAAACCATTTTTCTTATTATAGAGTCCACCTAAACGTCTTCTACTACTAAGATCCCTGGTTTAGCCTCTGCTCCCTAGTCCTATAATTACTCAATCCTTAACCTCTAGGTTTCTATAGTTTCTTTATCCATTTCTTAGATTCTTTGGTACCGCTTAGGTCTATTAGCTCTGCGCCATTCCATAGTTTTTAGCTCTATGTTTGCTAATACATGCTCTACGCCTTATATAACTGTGGAACTCTATTTTACCCTTTCTTAGCTTGTTCCCTTTAATAGATCCTATTATTAATCTTTATTGCTTAATCTATCAACTCTTTTAAAGTATCCGTATCTTCTATTAGGATAATTATGTCCTAGACTTTAGCCTTAAGTCCCTATTTATACTATGCTATAAGCACCTTGTCGTTCCATTTAACCTATATAGCTAGCGTTTAAAACTATATTATATACTCTATTACTAAGGTTTGTTGCGTTAGGTTCTAAAGCTTTTGTTTTACTATGGTTATTACCTCCAGGTCTCTAAATATCTGTATTAACCGTTCTATAAACCCGTTCCAACTAGCAAATATGTACTATATATCTTGGTTAATAGTTGTTATACTATTGGCCTATATTTCGGTAAGATAAGGTTTAAACCACTTAAGTACTTATCCTGTTAGGAATAATCCTGCGTACGCCACTTGGTCTAATAATGTTACCAACTTTGCTCCTTTCTATATAACCTTAAAATGTATCTGCGTAAGGAACCCTTTGAGCTTTAACTTCTCTCCTAAGAACCGTTTAATTAAAGGTAACTTAACCTTTGCTGCTCCAATTCCATTAATGTGTTCTTTAAGTATCCTATTGTTATCTTATAAGTGATTAACTATTTCCTATAACTGACCTCGCGTAACTATCTGAGAATCCGTGTCTGCTATACTAGTATCTCCGCCTAAGGTAGTAGCTGCCGTCAATAGTGTCATAACTGGTGCTTTGGGTGGCATGTTGTTTAACTTTATTTAATACTATAACCTTGGTAGTGAATATATAACAGAACCTTATAGTAAGAACTACGGTAGGTCCTATTATTAGGCCAGGTATATAGATATAAATAGGTTAATAACGTAATAATAACTGGTAGAGTGGTTGCCTAACAGATTAACTCTAATTATATTCTAAGATTTACTATAAAGAGAGAACTATCTGGGTAGGGACTGTGGTCCTTTAAATATATAATCATACGCCTAAGAAATCCCTTCGCTCCATGAGGTATGTATGCTCTGTCTGCTCTGTTATAGATCACATAGATTACACAGATTATATAGATTACATTATATGACCTTAGCTACTATTCCTCGTCACATAGTTCCACCAGATCCATCCTGGACCATGCCTATATTAACCAACTAGCTTCCGCCGACTCCTCTCCAAGTAGTCGTAATATTGTACTTAAGCTATCCGTAATATACTACCCTAAGCAACACTACTAGTCCTAATATTAACCTCTCTATACCAACATTTCTATAAAAGCTATTAAATAGAGAGCGTAAGCTACTCTAAAAGCTACGGCGTTGCTATAAATGCTATTAAAAGGCTACTATAGCTATAGCCCAAACTACCTAATGGCCAGGTTTAATAGCTGCCGTCCAATACCTAACCCTATACCTTAAACACCAAATACAGCGCTATATGCCACTACTATATAAGACAAAGACGTAGTAACAGCAGTAGAATTAAATATGGAAACAGAAAACGCCAAGTCCTAGCCCTAGGTTATAGGTTAGAACGCCCTAATAATAAGGGGATCTATATATCAGCCTACTTAATAGATAATTTAGTAAAGATAAATAGACAGAAATAGATAGTTTTACCTATAATAGGAATTACTGCTAAAAAATAATATAAAAGCCGTTCTATAATTAATTGCGGAGCTACTAATAAATTTATAAATATCTAATTTATGCATACTTATAACCTACTTACCTTGCCCTTTATTAAAGCCTATGCCCTATAACTTGCTAACAGTAATTATACCGCATAGAAGATTACCTATATAGTATAACTCCACCTAGATATAAATAGGCATCAGGAAGAACTCTAGGCCTATATTATACTACTTACTAACTACCCTATTATCCTTAGAATAAACTAGCTTAAATAATACAACCCCACTATTAACTAGAAAAAGAAAAAAGTAACCTTTAACTCTAAATACTGTAGAGAGACTTGCCTAGGGTATAGCCTAGCCACCTCTACCTACTCCCTAGGATATTAACCCAAAAAAACCCTTATTACCCTACCTATAACTAACTACCACTATATAAGTACCGCGGCCTTCTACCGCATAGCATATAGAAAATGCTAGACCGTTGCCATAGCCTCCTAATTATAACTATATAAGCTTAATAAAGAATAAAACTACGTCCTCTATAGTAATAGGATAGATATAGCCAACCTCCTAAAAAATAATGCCCCTATAGAACTCTATGGACTTTTGCCTTTAGACTTTAAGAGGTTTATAAAACTTAAAAAAGGATTTACTAATAAGGAACTCCGCAATCTCCTCCCTAAAAGGTACTATAACTTTATTAATATATGCTTATAAAAGAGCGCAGATATACTCCCCCTATATTGACCTAATAACTACGCTATTAATATTAAATAAGAAAAAACGCCACCCTATAAAAGACCTTACCTAATATTAAAAGACAAACTTTTAGTTATTAAAAATTATATTAACAAGCACCTTAATAAAGGGTTTATTCGCCCTAGTATATCCTTAATAGCTGCCCCTATCCTTCTTACTAAGAAGCTAAAAGGAGGTATCTAATTCTGTATTAACTATAGAGGACTTAACGCTATTATAATTAAAAACCAATACCCCGTACCGCTTATATGTAAGACTTTTAAATAGCTTAGCCAAGCTAAAATCTATACTAAGCTTAATATTATTGCCGCCTTTAACCGCCTCTAAATACGGGAAGGTAATAAATAGAAAACCGCATTCGCATTGCGCTTTAGCCAATTTAAATATACTATTATGCCCTTTAGCGTATACAATGGCATAGGCAGCTTCTAAAGCTATATTAATAACGCCTTATAGAACTACCTTAACAACTTCTACTCTACGTACTTTAACAATATACTTATTTACAGTAACAATCCTTTTAAGCATACTAAGTATATTTAGAAGGTCCTATAGCGCCTTAAAAACGTAGGACTTTATATTAATTTAAAGAAGTATAAATTCTTAGTCATAAAAGTAAAATACCTTAAACTAGTTATTACTACTAAGGATATCTATATGGACCCTAAGAAGGTATAAATAATTACTAAATAGTAAACTCCTAACTGCATTAAGGATATATAAGCCTTCCTTAGTCTCGCTAACTTCTATTAAAAATTTATATATAACTTCTTAGGCTTTATAGCACTACTTATAGCAATAATATAAATAAAGGGTCTTCCTATAAAAGGAAGAAAAACATACCTATGTTTTACCTAGACGCCTAAATATAAGAAGGCGTTTTAAACCCTTAAAGATGCTTTTACTAAAGCACCTATCCTAGCTTACTTTACACTAGAACAGCAACTCTACCTTAAAACTAACTCCTTAGACTATATTAACGCAGGCGTCTTTTCCCAGATGGGTAATAACGGCCTCCTCTACCTAGTTGTATTTTACTTGTCTAAGCTTATACTATAAAAGTATAACTATAAGATCTATAATAAAGAACTTCTTATAATTATATAAGCGTTTAAAGAATTCTAACTAGAACTCTCCTTAGTAGAACCTAACTAGCCAACTAAAGTCCTTACGGATTATTGTAACCTTAAGTACTTTATAACTATAAAGCAACTAGATTAACGCCAGGCACGCTAAAATTAATTTCTCTCTAGTTTTAACTTTAAAATTATATATAGGCTAGGAGTATAAAGTACTAAGCCTAATAGCCTAATACGCCGTTTGTAAGATCTTCCTTAGTTAAAAGATAACCTTTATAATTAATTCTAATAACAGACAATCCTAAAAGCACAAAACTTGGCCCTAGGTATACTACCTAAGATAGAACTAACTGCCCCTTAGCTTTATACTACAGAACTAAAATTACCCCCTAAAATTAACAAGCTTATTACTATAGTATATAACACCTCTATTAACCTATTACTATATTAACTAATTACCGCAAAAATTGCTAGTATCTATATACTGCCTACTAACCTCTAAAGCTTAGGCTAGATTAATATAGCAGCCTTAAAAGTAAAAGAGAATAGGCTCTATTATAAAGGCCATTTATTTATCCCTAACTTAGAAGACCTATAACGGCAACTAATCCAAATGGCCTATAATCTCTGGTTAAGCAGCCACCTAGGCAAGAAAGAAATCTATAAGCTCCTTAGCCAATACTACTTCTAGCCTAAAATAATAGACTTAGTTAAACGCTTTATAAGCGCCTGCTATAGCTATAAGCGTATTAAAGCATTTTATATAAAGTACCAAGGACTACTATACCCTCTACCAATACATATACGCTAATAGGCAGATATTGCTATAGATTTCGTTATTAACCTACCGCCTTGTAAATAATATGGCCGAACCTATAAGAACATCCTTATAATAATATACCAACTTATAAAAGAACACCACTACGTCCTAACTAAAGGCGTATCTATAAGCAATATTACCAACGCCTTTCTCTGTAAAGTTTACTAATTATATAGGTTACCTAACTCCATTACATCTAACTAAGGCACGTAATTTAATTCTAACGTATAGAGGCGGATCTGCTAACGCCTTAGTATCTCCGTTAAGATATCTATATCCTTTTATTATAAAACTGCTAGATAACCGGAAAACGCTAAGGCTAGCATAAAGGCGTACTTATAATAGGTAGTCGCCTATAATTAGGACGACTGGGTAGACCACCTTCTACTAGGTAAATTCGCAGTAAATAACTACGTCTTAGCCACTATAGGACTTACCCCATTCTTCGCGAATAAAGGTTATTACCTATAATTTAGTATAGAGCTACCAGAGCCTATTAATAAGAAACTGCCATATAGAAAACGCCTTAAGATGCTACTTGCCAATTAATATATAAACTATATAAAAGATCTACTTAACTATTACAAAGGAGAGATAGCCTAGGCCTAAGTAAAATAAGCTTACTTTACCAATTGTTATAGAACACTACCACCTAAGATGCGTATTGGCGACTAGGTATAGTTAGATATATATAATATCTCTACATAGAGGCCTATAAAGTTACTTAATTATAAGAACCTCGGCCCCTACTAGATTAAACAAGTTATTAATAGGGGAGCCGTATATAAACTAGAGCTTTTACCCACCTTAGCTACCCGTAGAGTATAGCCCATATTTTACCCATAGCTACTATACCTTTATTAACCTAACCATCTACCAGAACAAATATAGCCTAAACCTCTATTAGTACTAATCCGAGATAAGAATAAAGATAAGAACTATAAGGAGTAGACCATTAAACAAATTATTAACTCTAAATACTTTAGCAAAGGTAAAGGACGGCGGCTTTACTATAAAGCTACCTATATAGGATTCGATATAAATTAGCCAGAATAGCAACTATAGGAAGACTTTAAGAATGCAAAGGACCTAATTAGTAATTTCTACTACGCAAACCCACAGAAACTGGGCCTAAGTAGAGATTTTATACCTAATCCTCTATGGGAGCCCTTATAGAGTTAAACCGTTATATATTGCCATTAGATTGCCGCAGATTACCATAAAGTGCAATTACGTAACTGGAAAACTTTAAAATGTCTAGGAACTTTAACCAGCGGTTAAAGTTGTCTAATTAGTTAGATTCTAGACGCTAAGGAAAAACTAGCTAATTAGGATTTTCTATCCCTAGGATAAAAAATCGCTATTAGCTTACCTACTACTAGCGCCTTAGCAACCCCCCTTACACCTTATTAATAACCACTAAGTCCTAAGTTAGAAGCATCTGTATAAGCCTATTACACCTATAATAATATTTCTTCTTCTTCTTCTCTATACCCTAAGCGTTCCCCCTATATATATATAGTAACCACAGCGTTCCTAGAGCTCCACCTTAATAGAAGGGGGGGTAGTGTTACGGAACCTAACCGCAGGGGCCTCCATAGGAGAGCCCTGTGCTCTTGTATATACCTCGCGTATAGCTTATATTAGCTACGCGTGGGTATATTACCTCCTTACGCCCCGACCTTTACAAGCGATTGCGCAACGTTTTATAGACTCCTTGAATGCATACATTTAGCTACCATTAACCCCGTCCCGTAACACTTAGCTATATAAAGATATTTATAAAGCTAGGTTTTTATAATGTGTATTATAGGATTTATATTAAAAAGGGAGATAAATAAAAGACTATATTTAAAACACGCTATAGTTACTTTAAGTATATAGTAATGCCATTTAGTTTTATTAATGCCCCTATAACTTTTTAGAGCTATATTTAAAAGGCTCTAAGGACCCTAGTAGATACTATCTATATAGTTTACCTAGATAACATTCTTATCTACTTAAATAATAAAGATAAGTATATTAAGTATATTAGGTAGGTACTGCAATAGCTCCGCGCTTAGGGCCTATATACTAAACCTTTAAAATATATCTTTTATACTAAGAACGTTAAGTTTCTAGGCTTTATCGTTATATTTAATAGTATTATAATAAATTCTACCCGCGTAAAAGCTATTAAGAAATGGCCTAATCTTAAGTCCTATAGGGGTATCCAGGTCTTTCTTAGCTTCGCTAACTTCTATAGGTGATTTATCTAAAACTACTTAGATACTATATACCCCTTATATATATATATCTTGTAACGTGGTTTATTAGTAAGCGACGTACTTTCTTAACGCGACACCACTTCTAAGACCAATTATACAACCAAAACGGGCTAAATTAATTGAAACTACTTAGAACTATATATATTAGACATTTCTACTTTAACCTAGCACGTTTGTGTATTATAACTAGACTCGCCGCAGTTACCACAGCGCTAAACAGTCGCTGGCCTCCCCCCGTCGCCACTACTACCCCTATACCTTTCCCGCCCTACTAGCTGCTCCGCCTCCTTCTAAGCTAAAAGGTTATTTGCATCCTCTATAGTTAGTGCACCTCCTTAACGGACACGTGTTTTTTTAGCTCTTCTGCGTTTGCTTAGTGCTTTATTAGCCTTCTAAAGGTTATGGTTCTTAGCTGTAAGAAGGGTTACTAAGTGGGTAATTACCTTTAATCCCTTCGCCATTTGCTTAATAGCTGTAAAAATTAGGGTTAATGAGCTTCCTTAATAACTATTAATCTAAGTTTTAACTAGCGCGGACTAAGAAAGGGCTTTAGTTGGGTTGTGTAGTGTCTAGGAGACCTAAGGGTTGGTACTAGCCATAGGGGGGGTAGTAGGTATTGGCATCCGTAACTTAATATCTAGCTTAGAAATAATGGCTTCTGGGCTAAATAGGATAAGACCAGCCCCTCTAAAACCCCCTTTAATATTAGATTTAGTTATAGACGCCTGGTAGGCTGTATAATATACTAAAAAAACTTAACCTTAGTAATATAGTTAATATGCGCCTTAATAAACAGTTTAATTTCACGACCGTATACCTATTTTAGTGGGCTAAAGAACCTAATATTAAGAGGCTAAATAATATGTAATAAATAGGGAGGGAGACTAATGGTAATAATATTATAGTCCTTGCAGTAATTCTTAAAATTAACTAACTGGTGGCTCTTGTGCCTATTAAGCACTAACATCTAATAGCTACCCTTTATGCGCGCTCTAATGTGTTTATTAAAGTATTTAAGCCAGTCTAGACCTATTTTGTTGTCGGTCCACCTATTAGAAGTTAGCTTGATAGCCTAGGTATTAGGAAAACCACTTTTAGTATACCAGCTAGATAGGTAATATGTACCCTACACTAGTAGAAAAGGGGAGGTGTTAAACCTATTACTATTAATACAATTAATTGCGGTTGCCTACTCCCAATTACTAGGTTAAACTGTCTTGCCTTAGCCACGTTAGTTAGCCCGTATAACGACTATACTGGTATAGATAACTCCTATTATAAACCCTATCTTATTAAAGTTGTAGAAATCGTAGTTAAGGATACTATATTTAGCCTATATATTAAACACCAGCCAGAACCACGCGTTTATTATATTAGAATCTTTGCAAAGGGCCCTCTAGAAGTTATAGGTATAAGAAAGACGCGTCTTAAGCTCTTCTTGCTGTTTAATAAAGCAGTACGCCTATAGCTTTCCAGTGCGTCTTATCCCACGCGTTACAAGAATATAATTTGCTATATCTTTTACATCTTTAATCTGGGGCGGAAATCCTCGCGCATCTAGGTCTAGTATATATTAAACTACTACCTCTTCCTTAATTTTAGCTAAAAGTTAAATAGCTGGCCGGCTCTCGGCCTTAGGGGTCTGGCCGTTTATTCTATAACGGAGGGTTGCTTTAGGTACGTTATAGAGTTTTACAGCGGCTTAGCGGCTAAGTTTTTTAGAGGATTAGATAGCTTTAATAGCAAGAATAACTCGTGCTTTGGGGGTTTGGGCTGACATTAGTTATTTATAAAAAAAAACGCGTGTTAAAGGTAGAGGGTAGTGTCGCGTCAGGAAAGTACGTCGCTTACTAATATTCATCGCTTACTGATAAACCACGTCATAGGCATATTGTAACCTAATATTAGAGGGGGAGAAGAAAAAGTAGAAGCGTAAGAAAGGGCCTATAAAATGGTATTAACCCTAATTCTAGCCTAATAACGCTTAGTAGACGTTTTATAAGCTACGCGCTATATTTATATAGGCTCCGCTATTTCGTCACTTTAACCCTAATCTACCCCTAATAGTAATTACTAATACTTTTAATTATATCTATAGCGGTATACTTCTATAGCCTTTTAGGTAGGGAGATTAACTCTACTAATACCTAATTACTTATTATAGTTAGAGGCTTACTAGCCTATAAGTATAGTATAATACGCATAATAAAGAACTACTTGCTATAGTTTAATGCTTTAAAATATAGCACTACTACCTTAAATACGCTGCGTATATAACGTATATACTCTGCGATTATAATAATCTTATGTACTTTATAACTACTAAGAGCTTATCTACTTACCAGGCCTAGTACGCTAAGAAACTAGATAAGTTTAATTTTAAGATTAAATATAAGCCAAGTAAAGCAAATCCCGCTAATATACTATCTTAGCACCTAGATTATACTAAAGGCTTTTAAAAATAGTAATAAGAGGATAGTTCTTAATACTATACTACCTATATTGACTTTTACCACACATGCAACCTTACTAAAAGGTGGCGCCGCACTTCCAAACTTACGCATACCTATCTTACTATTAGAAACTATCGATTTTTAAACTCCTAAGACCTAATTCCGCCTACTTAGCAAGCTAGAGGTAGATTTATTCTCCTTGTTACCCCCTTTTGTTCTGTGGTAGAGGCCTTGGCAAAAGGGGTCCTAGCTTGTAAGCGAGATAGGGGTAGGAACACCAAAACCACAAAACGACGAAACCACGAAAACTAGGGGGTCTAGTATTTCTACTACCTTTTAGCCTAATATCCCCAGAAATCCTCTAGTATGATTAGTAAGGAAAAAAGGTATAAGGATAGTAAAAACTAGCAAGGTTTTTTACTTAGAAAAACCCCCTGTAACTTACCCTACAAGATGCCAAAGCCTAGTAGGCCTAAAAAGAAACCTTCTATAGAGATAAGTAACGACGACGAGTCTATAGGCGAAACCCCTATAGAAAGAAATGGCAATAAATTTCTATTTTTATCTTCTTTTCTTTCTCCTTATACTAAGAAAGGAGAAAAAAGAGAATATCCTTAGACTTCTCCTGAAAAAGAAAACCAAAAACCTGCAAAAAAGACTATAAAACCAATAACTACTACGGATAGTATACCTAGTATATCTTTCCCTTCCCTCTCTCCAGAACAATACCTATAAAAGGCCCTAGAAAGCCTAACCTAGGCCTATAAAGGGCTAGAAGAAAAAGAAAGAAAAAAGAACAAGTTAAACAGCTAGAAGACTATACACGGAGTATTCTAGCAGGAGAAAATCCCTTTATACAGGGAAAAGAAAAGGCAGACGATGTCCTAAAAGGACTAGTAGAAGAATTAAGGGCTCTCCGTAAGGAGGAAGCCCCTACTAAGGAAACGTACGTAGAGAGGCTAAAGAGGGACCTCCCTTCTTTGTCCTCTCTACCCTCTTTATTATTAACATCTCCTACCCCTTCTTCTTCTAGGAGTTCTACTTCTACTAGAAGTAAGAAAAAGTAGCTATAAGAAAGGAAGCTAGTCCTAATTACAGACGAAAAGGACCAACCTTTGGATGCCTTCTCTATACAAAACACAGTTAATCAACTATTTGTATTAAAACTATAAGTAGAAAAGCCAGTTCTAGCGTCTATAACTAGAACTAAAGGAAAACAAAATATTCTCCTTATAACTATAGAAGAGTATAATACAGATTTCCTAGTTAAATATAAGGAGATCTGGCATAACTGCTTTACTTTTCAAAGAGAACAAAAACTGGAACTATGGGTTTAAATTATAGTCTATGGGGTTCCTACTCTACCTTTTCTAGGAGAGGGAGGCTCTAAGCTTCTAAAAGAAGAAGTTGAGACCTTTAATCCTATACGAATACAAGGACTATCTAGATGGATCTTATCTAGTGTAAAAAGACACAATCCACAAACCAGATTCGGCTCTATGGTCTTTACTATAGAAAACGAAGAGAAAAGACAAGAAATCCTTAAGCAAAAAAAGATTCTAATTACAGGTACAGCTATAAAGGTAGTAAAATACCTAGAAGTCTTTCCTACTACGCAGTGTACTAGCTGCCAAAAATTTGGCTATATAGGAGATAGGTGCTCTACTAGGGCCTGTAGATTCTATGCGGCTGCACACTTATCTAAAGACCACTGCTGCCATACCTGTATAGTAATGGGCAAGCTGTATAAGCATACTACCCCTCTTTGCATTAATTGTAAGGAAGAACACTTTGCTAATAGTAAAGACTGCAAGACTCTTAAAGCAGCTAAACTAGTATATAAATAAGTACTAGCTTAGAAGGGTCTAGGAAGAATAAAAATAAATAGGATTCTAGAAGGAGGTAACTCCTACTAGATTTCTAGAAAATAGACTATAGAGAGTAAAAGGATAGAAATAAATTGCAAAAGAATAGGGATAGGCGTTAGGATTTTTTATAGTTTTTCTACCATTTTCTCATTACCAAATAGTTATAGCAACTTAGTGTTTTACTAAGGAGCTATAAACGTCTAGTCTAGAGGTTTATAAACTAGGAGGATATAGCTACTAGTACATGTTAAGCTGCCTAGGAAGGATTTATATATATAAAACTATAGCGCCATAGCCTAGAGGCTACATTGTATGTAGTATAATATAACGGATATAAAATAAAATAAAACTACCTATATTATAGCAAAAGTTATAGGTTATAGGCCTTATAGACGGCCCTAGTACTACTATACTAAACTAGTAAGTAATATATATATATAGTATATAAGTTACCCTTATAAATATAGCGCCGGCGGACTAAGGTGTCCTACTATTCTCTTTAAGACCTTTTTAACCGGCCTAATAGCGTTTAACCCTAGGGAAGACCCCTTAGCCTAAGTAACGGTCCCCTATAATAACTTAGCAAGTTACCTATATATTATATAGTACTTTACTAGCACTAACTTTATGCAGAGTCTTACACTATAGTAAGAGGTAGTAGTAGCTACCTTAGCTAAAACGGCGTTTATAAAACACCTCCTTAAGTTACTTATTAATCTTATTTATAGAGTATAAGAAAGGGACGCCTTTATATACCTAATATATAATTAGTTAACATAGGGACGGGTTCTTGCTAGTAATAAAGTCTAGGTACTAAATTGCATACTACTATAATAGGAAATCCTTAAGCGGAATTATAATAATCCTATAGGGGGCTTCTATGGATTTAACTATACCTATAAGGTGATTATACGGAAGTACGCTTAGGACGGCCTTACTAAAGATCTCTACAAATACCTAAATAACTATAATACCCATTAACGCTATAAATCGCGCCGCTATAAACCCTATGGTAAGCTATAGCCTCTTTAGGTCCCTACCTAAGCCTAGTGATATTATTTACTTAACTTTATTACGGATTTCCCTAAGTCTAAGACTCCTAATAGTGTAAAGTATAACTCTGTCCTTGTCCTTATAGACCATTTTATAAAGCTAGTGCGCTACTATCTAGTATATAAGATAATTAATGTTACACAACTTATAGAACTCTTATTTAGAGTCTTTATATAAATATGGCCTCTAGATAATATTATCTCTAATAGGGGTAGCGTATTTATAAGCGAGTACTAAAGTACTATATACTACCACCTACGCGTTTAGCGTAAGATTAGCACCACATTTTACCTATAGATTAATTGTTAGACAAAACACTAGAATTAGGAGCTTAAGGTATCCCTTGCATTAATAGAGTCCATAGAGTTATGGCCTATGCGCGCGATCAAGAACACAAACTTCCTCGCGTTAAGATAAAATAGATAACTTTATTAATTAAATACACTACCAAAATGGTGCGCAACCGTATATCCAATAATATAGACCTTATGCAGCCTACTTAATATATTATTCCTAAAAATTGGGTTGTAAAAAAACCACTACTAGAGCCCGCACTACTACCTCATTTTAATACTCTCCTAATATATAATAAGAATAAATATGGCCAGCCAAAACTTCCTGCTAATATTAATAACAACGATCCTTTATAGCTATTTAAGCTACCTTAGACGGATAAATAGATAGACCGACTTGTGGAGTATATAAATGGAAATATAGAGCTACACCCGGCTCTAGAGGATAAGGACTTTTTATATAGGTGGAAGCCTAGGCTTAATAAAGCCTCTCCATTTTATAAGTTACTCTAGATAGGAGCTCTTGCTGCACCTGTCCCAAAAGACTAAAACCAACTAAAAGATCCCTGAAAAATACCTAGAGAATCTCCCTAAGATATATATATCGCAGGAGAGGCATATGTTAAACGACGGTGATTTATACTTGCGCGCAACCGCCAGAACCACGCCTAGTAATGGCCCTCTACAATAAAGATAGGTAAATACCATACCATAAAGCGGAAATTTCTCTATTAAAAAGGCATCTAATAAAATATAAAGCCTATTAGACGCATCTAGTATCCAGAATTATAGGGGAGTAACCGTTAGCTATAATAAACTAATATAGCTAGCAGAATAGCTCCGCTAGTCTAGTAAACCTTAGGCGCCCCTCTAGCAACCCCTTAATTAAATCCTCTAACAGCTAAATAAAATTAAAAATAAATAAAACCTCCCCTTACTAGCAAACCGTACCTAGGCCGCTATAGCTGCGCTTCTATAGCATAGGGAACCTACCCCCCTTAAGACAATAACTGAATATATAATTATAATATAACTAAATATAAAAAAAAGTAAAGGGGCTTAGGGGATAGTTAGAAATAGAAGTCCTTATAGAAATCTGTAAAGAGGTCTATAACACTATTACAGTCTAACACCTTAGGAGTAGAGATATTAGAGTTACCCTAAAGGACTAATAGTTAAAGGAATAAGCTATAAGGGTAGGGGATAGGCTAGGAGAATGTATTGGTATAAAAGTACTCCGTAAGGACTACTTAGTTAAAGTCCTAGTGGTTCCTATAAGCCTTAGGGTAGAAAAGGGACGCTAGGCGGATAATATAGTAATTATATAGGAGATAGTAAGATAAATAAAACGCCTTATACTAGGATTTAAAATTACCTAAATCTAATAGCTTTAATAGGAAAATGCAAACTAAGTAAATAATAAGAATAATAAGAGGATATAAGCGTTGCCAGAGACTTGCTAGGGAGATGCTAGTTAAATATATAGCTCCCTTATTATTATTAGTATACTTACACTAAGAATACAAAAACTTTTTATCCAAAAAGGAATAATTATAAATGGCCTTATATATAATATAAGGCTCTATAACTATAGACTACGCCTAGAATAATACTATTACTGCGTATAATAGGGACACACCCAATCTATATACGCAGCATAGGTGTGCTGCGGCCACTGTGCAGGCCCTTATAATATAAGACACTACTTAAATTAAGACTAAATAAAATGCGTAAACTGCCACTAAAGCATATATAAGGTGTAGGAGAGAGAATACTATATTAAATACAGGAGATAGAAGGCAAGGGCTTAATAGCTGCGGAAATAACTGCATGTTAGGTTATATAAATAGAAATAACAGGCGATAAGCTAGGGGGATATAGGTGCCTTCCTAGCGTTTCTTACCTTTAATACTAGGGGGCTAGGCCAGCTATCCTAAGCCTTAATAGGCCAGAAGCAACGCCGCGTAATATTACTAGACTAATTAAGGATATAAGGGTTATAGGGGACATAAGGGAGAGAACGCCCTATAGGAAGGCCCCTATAAATAGCTATAGTAAGCTTAAGACCAGGACAATTAAGAATTAGACTTAATGCAGCAAATATAACATTTATAGCTAACCTATAAAGGGCATATAGCTAACTAGTAAGATTAGGGAAAGAGCTGGAGATAATAACAGATTTAGATATAGAAGCGCTAGTAGGAATATAAGATATAGAAATAGAAAGCTCTATATAAAATAAGTAGCGATTAGGGTGTAAATATAAGAGATAGAAGTTCTAAAAATCCTAAAGAAAGTAGAAATAGAAGAAGTAAGGAATAAAGGAGAGACAAAGAATCCTTACTAGGGGTTCGCCACCTATCTATTATATAGTATAACTATAGTAATACAAACCATTGCCTTGCAAGGCCCCTACTAGACAGTCTAGACCTAGAGAAACACTATATTCTTACTATATAAGAACCATATTATAATACCTATATATAATTAATATACTGCCCCTAAGGATTCTAGCTCCTATATAAACTAAAAGCAGCTATATATATATACTTTATAATTAGTAAGACTATTAGCCTATCCTTATAGTTATAGCAAGTAATTAACCTAGATATTATAGTTATAACAATTTAGATATATAGGGGTCCGGTATAAATTATTAATATATATTATTATTAATATTATTATTCATTGCTTAACGTCCGATTCGGATCCCTATTAGGCCTACGCGGACTACTCCTTATATACATATGGGGAGAAAACTCTATTTAAGAAACCCCCGTGATCCATCTCCCTGCCTTTTGGGACTCGCCTATAGAGCGCCTATAAGGCGCCTGCGAGTCACCTGTAGTGCTCTACTACCTTACTTTTTAACCTTTTTAGGAACCACTGCTGCCGTAACAAGCCTACGGACGCGCTAGTATTGTAAACTTTACTCTACTACTGTAGAGTTATTAGGGGGCGCCCATTGCTCGCCCCCCTACCCTCTATTACTATTTCCTTTGCAACCCGGAACTGGTTTAGTATATTTTGGCTAATAAGCTACTGGGTAACCGCCTTAAGGCCTTTTTATATTAAGAGCAGTATATTATAGTTCTTTATGCCAGCTACTAAGAGCATTGCTTCTTAGTTGGTGCGTAAGGGGTATAATAGTATTATATATTTTAGTGTCTGTTTTAGCCAGCTATATTCGCATCTTAGGCTACCTACTAGGACACCCGCCTAGTAGAGCCAGTCTTTTAGTCCTATTATTCCTGTTCTTAAGAGTGTTGCTATTATATTTTCTGCCTTCGTTAGGCCTTTTTGGAGCCCTAGAGTGTTTACTCCCTATAGCGTTAACTATACTACGGCTTAGGTTCCTCTTGCCTTAGTTAGCCTCTATACCTTTAACTCCTATACGCCTCTCTAGCATTGGCCCAGCCAGTATTATATTGCGATAGATGGTTTCCCGGTATTCTTTTATGCTCTACTTTAGCTCCTTTCTCTCTCTTACTGCTGTCTTGCTGGCCTCTTATATGTCTCCCTTTCTCCTCTATATAGGCCTAGGCCCTAAAGTAGCACTATTTTTTTTCTATTTTCTTTACCTATTTCTCTAATATGTCTTCCCTACTTTAGGGTTGTTGGCTTGTTCTCCTATAGGGCGCCCTAGGGTCCCTCTATAGTTTATTTAGGCGTGTCTTAATATACTTTATAACATTAGAGTTATGTTTATTTTGCGCCCTTTATATTGCAGTAGCTTTAATATATAGTTATAGGGGGGGAATATTAGCTTCCTTCTTAAGTAGTGCTATGGCCGTTTGCTTATATCCGCCTATTATACTCCAGAGGTAGGCTGTTTGGACCTTTTAAAGTGGTTTAAGGAGCGATTTAGGGGGGCCTTTTTTAGATTCTCTAATAGCCTAAACACTAGACCTATACGTTATGGTTAGCCGGACAACTACTATATATAGTAGGCGTAACCTCTAGAAGCATAGACCCTATATAGAATTAACAATTCTAGATAATGTAATATACTATACTTAGCTCTTGCAGGCCACTTGCGCCATATATACGCTCTACTAGAGCTTGCTATCTACCCATACTCCTAATACCCTTAAGCCCTGAACTGGTTAACCCCTAAAGCCTTAGATATAAATTATATACTAGAGATCTACAGATTAATTGCGTTTTCTTATAAAGTAGATTAGCTGGTATTTCTCTAGTGAGAATTAGACTCTATGTCGTCTTACCTATTCTATATAGGTGTTATAAGCTTTCTCTAGTGTTTTGCAGTTCTTTACGGCTATTGGCCCGTATATAATTAGGTTTGTATTATTAACAAAGCCTATTCCCTAGGTCGCCCCTTTCTTAAAGGAGTTAAGTAGGTTGCTTATAAAGAAAAGGAAGAGTATAGGTAAGAGGGGTAATCCTTATAGTATTTCTGTTATAACTGTGATAGGGGGGCTCTGGTATTCGCTAAAGACCAGTAATATTTCTTTCTAACCTATAAACCCTTAAATAAATTATATAATCCATTCTGGGAAGCCTTTTGCCCTAAGGATATATAGGAGACGCTCGTGGGGTATATTATTATAGGCGCCACTAATATCTAGGCTAAGCATTGATACTATAAAGTCCCTTCGCATCACCTATACGGATTTAATAGTGGTAGCGAGTAGCGTAAGAGCTAATAGTGTTAAGCGGTTCTTTCTTGCCCCTATTTAGCTTTGTGGTAATAGGGCGTGTTCCTTAGCCGTGTCTGCTATATGGTCCGCTATTACCTTTTTTAAGATCTTACTAAGGGTGTTTTCTAAGGCAATAGGGCGGTAGCTTCCTAGGATTAAGTAATCTACTTTACCTTCTTTCTATAGGACAACCGTCGTTATAGATCTTCTGAGTTGCGGGTAGTAGCCTATAGCAAAGTATACCCTAGCTACGTCTGCAAGCTAGGGTGCTATAAGTGGTCCATAGGTTTTTAAGGCCTTATTTGGAATCCCATCTGGTCCTAGTACTATGTTGTTTAAAAGGCGGCTAATAGTTCTGGCCATTTCCTCTGTTATTATGTCGCTGTTAACCCTTAGGCGAGTTACCGGTGTTTTACCCGTAATATCGCTAAGGTCTGCTAGAGCCGGTTAGGGGCAGGTAGTTATATATTAGCTAGTAATACAGTAGAGTTCAATATACCTACTTATTTAGGCCTCTACCCTAGTTTTCTAGTGCTTTGGTCCCAATTTATAAGCAGTTAGCTGCTACTACCAATTGTGGGGAGTTTCACTAGTTTTTTTAGATATCTTATAACGGTATTACCCGAGTGCCAGTCTACCCCCTAGTAGTCTATATAAGAGTTTCCTCCTAGAGTTGGTACGCTTTCGCACGGCTTGGGAGCCTTCCATAGCCTCTAGTTTTACGCCTTTCTTTATTGTTTCCGCTAGCGTGGGTATAAGCTGCCATTTCCAGGGGTTGTAACTCCTATCTTCGCGCCTACTAACGTAATCCTATAGGGGCGTCGTAGCTGCATCCTGCAATATAGTTAGGTATACCTTCTACGGACGAGGCTAAGCCACTGCCTCTCCTGCCTAAGTAACTTCTATTTACTCCTTAAGTATATCTTACTGGCAAGCCGCCCTAGAGGCGAACGGTTCCGTTTGTTAATATACTAATACGCATATCCATTCTCTTAAGCTACGTAGTAGTCTCTCTGGCTAGGGTATAATCCTACCTGCCTACTAGGTGCACTAAAGGTCAGAGCCTAGTTAAGGGGTAAAGTCCTTAGAGCTAGCAGTGGCTACTATATACTACGCCCCGCGGGAAGCTAGTAGCAATATAGGGGCGCAACACCCTATATACTACTAGTTCCCGTTTCGCGTTGCCTATAAGAGTCTCCTTATAACAGGCCGACCGTGTCTTGTAGGAGAGGGGCCGTAGAGATACTAGGTCCCGCACCAGACAACCTATTTCCCCCTCTCCTACTAACCAAGCTTGTATTAATATATATAACTCTAGGGTTAAAGGGGTCCTATAAATAGAGAATATTATATTAGTAATAAGCTTACTAGAAACTAAAGGCATAGAGTCTATCCTATTAGGAGATATAAACCTCTACTACCCGCGGTAAAGGGGTATCTATATCGCTGCTAAATAATAGGCAGAGTGCCTACTAAGAGCCATAAATATCTAGGGCTTTAAACTGGCTACCCCCTAGGAGCAATTATATAGCAATAAGGCACCACCAGAAGTATAATTAACTTTATATTTATAGACAAAGGCCTATACCAAAGACTTAAAAGGTGCAACCCTAAAAAAAAAAAGGTACTTACCTTAGACTATATCCCTATCTAAATACAGCTAGACCTAGACATTAAGGCGTAACTAAATAGTAAAAGATATGCAATAAGGAAGCTTAAGATAGACAGCTTTCTTAGTATAGTTAAATAATAACTTTAAAACCTAGAAGAAATTTACCTAATACCAAATAAGCAAGGCTTATTAGCTACCCCTAAGGAAATTAACTAAAGACTAGAAAGGATCTAGATAGCAATTAAAAACAGGCTAGAAGAGTACTGCCTAGTCTTAAAACCGGGCCCCTACATATAACATATATAGTCTATATAGTGCGCGGTTCTTATTGCTAGCTAATAATAAACAAGAAGGAAATATATAAGTAGCTATAACCCTAAAGATAAAAGATAATATAAAGACACAAGAAACTAGTTAAAGAATACCCTAAAAAAAAGCAAGGAATAACTAAAGATGGTTTATAAATAAGCACACTTTTAACCCAAGCCTCCCCTATAATAAGGGCCTTTAGGCCATAGTAAAATAGGTAAAGAAAAAGGTAGGGCGCCTAGCAGAAGACCTATACTTACTACCCCTATAAAGAGTAGGGGAGCTATAGGCTACTAATAATAATAATAAGAAGGTAAAGATCCTTATAGAAAGGTTCTTCCCTTAACTAGCTCTAGCAGACCTTAGTAATATTATAGGTAAAATACTGGTAACTTGCCTATAGGTTAATAGCAATATAATAATAGAGGAAATGGCTAAAACTATTAGTCGCCTTTTAAATAATATAGTACTAGGACTAGATAGGATACTAAATAAGGCCCTAAAGACCTATGGACCACTTATAGCACCCTAGCTTGCAGATATAGCTAGAGTATGCTTTATTATAGGCTATTACCCATAACTTGGAAGGTCTATAATAACGGTTATCCTATAAAAAGAAGGTAAAGTAAACTACTTAATCCTAGGAAGCTACCGCCCTATTACCTTAGAAAATACCCTTAGCAAGATCTTAGAAAGGGTAATAGCGGTCTATATAGCAGATATAGCTAAGAAATACGCCCTATTACCATAAAGTTAAATAGGGGCAAGAAAGAACCGCTTAACACTATTAGCACTTATATTACTTACCGCCACTATTAAATCTGCATAGGTAATGCGAAGGGACTTTATAGTATTAATGCTTAGCCTAGATATTAGTAGTGCCTATAATAACATACCCCACAAGCGCCTTCTATATATCCTTAGGGCAAAGGGCTTCCTAAAATTGTAATGGAACCTTGTAGCTTAGACTACGGTGGGTCCTGTTATTGGGCTGGGTATATAGGTACAACAAAAACAACAATGTAATAACAACTGGTGGAGTGGTTGCCTAATAGATTAACTCCAATTGTATTCTAAGATTTACTACAAGGAGAGAACTATCTACGGTAGGGACTGAGGTCCTTTAAATACACAACCGTACTCCTAAGAAATTCTCTCTTGTATATAAGGTGCGTATTATCTGTATTAAACGTAACGTCCCTTCCGTTTAATATAGTTAATACGTTTAATACCATGTGACCTTGGTTACTATTCCTTATTATATAGTTCTACCAGATCTATCCTAGACCGTGCCTGTATTAACCAACTAGCTTCCGCTAACTCTTCTCTAAGTAGTCGTAACATTGTACTTAAAGCGTCTGTAATACTATCTCCCTCCTCTTTATTTTTGTCCTTGAAGATTCCTAATATCTCCAAGTTGTCTACTAGAGGTATGATATCCGTTTAATTAGTCTGGTTAATATCCTTACTTATTATGCCTAAAGCTTCTTCTTCTCTTTCCTGGGTTGAGCGTCGCCTTCGTACGGTTTCCTCTATACTGTCGCTGGGTGAAGTAATGGCGATTCCTTGCTTGAGGTGCGCGAAAGAGGGGTTAGTCTGTGTTGCGCTGGCGAGTCCTTTATCTCAACAACCTTCCTCTTGCTTAGAGTGCACTAAAGCAAACATTTAATTGTCCTGCGATATTCGCTCTATCTCTAACGCTAAATATGCGCGTCCTATGACTTTTAACAGTTTTTAAGTTCCCTAAGTAACTTGTTATAGGGTCTCGTGTTTAATCTGCCGCTGTGAAGCTTAATAGTAAGCTGGCCTCCGCACTACTTAAGGTTTAACGTGCCTTAGAAGAGTCTGCACGCGTTCTTAAAGCTTAACATTTAGCTTATGCTCGTCTTTAACGCCTTAAACGTGTCCGTAAGAAGGTCCGTTCTAAAGAGTGGAAACTTATTTAACAGGGTTTGTCTAAGCTGGGTAATAAAAGGACTAGTTCTCCTCCTGCGAGGGAAACAACTCCGAGTAGCTCGGTAATTGCTCCTCTTGGGTCCCCCTTAGGTGACTTATTTTTTGGTAATCCTTCTTTGTTAATATTGCCTGACCTGCTTTCTTCTGATACTTTTGTACCTTTCTTATAGCGTTCCTTAAACTGTCTAGTGGTTTTTAGGTAGTCTTACTATAGCCTATCTACTTTACTTTATACTATATTTTGTTATCTATATCCTTATGACTGATAATCTTTAAAACTTGCTATTTGTCTTCCTCTTGTCCTCTATATGTGTCTGCCTTATAGACTGGTGGCTTAATATTCCTGTATACTGGCTCTAGCATTGCGATATGCTGTATAGGGTAGATTTTCATTTTGGCTAGTAGGTTTAACTTGTATATAACCAATGAAATTCTTTGCTTAACTTCGAAAGGTCCTAGTCTAATGTGGTCCAACTTCTTACTTAGTCGTCGACTCTTGAAATTTTTGTATAGTAGCTATACTTTATCTCCCTCCTTAAGATCTGGTCCCTTAGATCTCTTAGTATTATAGTACCTTTTTATTTGTTCTTGTACTAGTTTAGCTATTTCTTTAAGGTCTGTATAAAGATTTATTAATGTCTCTATTCTCTGTTTAGCTGTGCTACTTGTCTTTTTTGCTTAATGTGGCGATAATAACGTTCTTGGCTTATACCCGTAGTTTGCCTTAAATGGTAATGTCCCTATTCCTTCTTGCGGTGTCGTATTGTATGCAAACTGTGTAACTGGTAATAGCGATACCTAATTGTTCTATACGTGATTGATATAGTGCCTTAGATACTGCTTTAGTGTCTAGTTTAGTCTTTCCGTTTGTCTGTCTGTCTGCGGATAATATACTGTAGATATTGCTGCGTAAACCCCTTATTCTGCCAGAAATACTTCCTAAAACGCTGCTATAAACCTTGGATCTCTATCTGATATGATCTTGTCTAGTGCTCTATATCTTGCGAACACTTCTTTTATATAGATTCTAGCGACATCTTCTGCTAATATCTCTTTAGTGTATGCTATGAAGTATCCCCACTTTATTAGCTTATTTACTACTACTAAAATCGCGTTATAATCTTGTCCTATAATAGGATCTCTTGACTTTGGTAACTTAATAATAAAGTCCTATAATATAACCTCCTATGGTCTTCCTAGTGTCTTGATAGGTTGTAGCCCTCCATACGGCTTATGCCTCGTTGGTTTGTTCCTTTAGCAATCTAGATATTCCTTTATAACTTATCTTACTAGTCCCTAAATTCCTTAAATAATATATTCCTCTTAAAGTCTTGACACTAAGCCTATAGCTCCGTTGTGTCCTTGTGTTATTCCCTTATAGAATTCCTTGATAAATTCTTCTGCGATAGACCTAGGTATATACATTGCTTCTCTATTTTCGTATTGCTCTAAGTCTGGATCCTCTGTCTGTGCTTCTTAGATCTTCTATATCTAATTACTCTCTAGTAATTTATAGATCTGACTTTCCTTGGTTGCTGCAATCTTTAGATAATTATACCTAATTAATCCGTCTTAATTCTTTTGTAACAAAGCTCCCGATAGCTTTTCACTATTCTGTAGTTTAGCCTTTCTGCTTAGAGCGTCTGCTCGTGCATTGTCTGTACCCTTAGTATGCTAAATTTCGAAATAGTATTCTGTAAGCATTTCCGCCCATCTAACCTGTCTTTGGTTGAGTTCCTTTGTCGTTAGGAATCCTATAAGGTTCTTATAGTCTGTCTTAACCACAAATGGTTTCTCTGTGCCTTGTAAGAATGCTCTCTATTCCTTAAGTGCTGTAACTATACCTAACAACTCCTTGTTGTAGATGTTATAGTTTAACTCTAGTGGTGTTATCTTTCGACTATAGTATGCTACTGGGTGCTATCTATCTTGATATTTCTATAGGAAGTACGCCCCTAGTGTAAAGTCTGATGCATCTGTTTTTACAACTGTCTCTAGACCTGGTTGATAGATCTTAAGAACTGGCTCCTAGGTAAACAACTCTTTGATTCTCTTAAATAGTTCTTATTACTTCTTTCCCTATGCCCATGGTTCTTCTTTCTTTGTTAACTACGTAAACGGCTTAATGTTCTATAACTATTGCGCTATAAACCTTCTGCAGTAATTGCAAAACCCTAGGAATAATCTTAACTGCGTAACGTTCTCTGGTTCCTACCAGTTTACTATAGCCTTGATCTTTTTTAGATCTATACTAAGTTGGCCTAGTTTAATGATGAATTTAACGAAATCGGTCTTTTTAGTAAAGAACTCGCATTTCTTAATTGCTACTAGCATCTGTTCTTCTTATAATCTCCTTAAGACCTACTTAACGTATTCTCCGTGCTCTTCCTTACTCTCTAAGTAGATAATAATGTCGTCAAGGTATACTATAATAAATTCATCTAGGTGTTCTCCTAATACACTATTAATTTGCTTCTGGAACGTTGCTAGTGCGTTTATAAGCCCAAACTGCATAACTAACGGCTTGTATAGTCCTTCCTTTGACCTAAAGGCTGCCTTCTATTTGTCGCCTTCCTTAATCCTGATCTGATGGTACGCCTATTTTAGATCTATCTTTGTAAAGATCTTTGCGTTGCCTATCCTGTTTTGGATTTTGCTAATTAAGGGTAAAGGATACCTATCCTTTCTAGTGATGCTGTTTAACTGTCTATAGTCTATACACATCCTAAGTTTTCCGTTTTTCTTTGGGATAAACAATACTGGATATCTTGCTGATGACTGTAATAGTATAAGGGCACGAAGAGCCTTCAGGGTAGATTCGAAGGAACAATATAAATTCTATCTAAATCTAAGGGTATAGCTCTTGTAGAGAATAAGACGTTGCGTAAAGAAGAGAAAGGAATAACCAGAGAATCTTGTAATTAAATAGTCAGGGGTCTTGGTCGATGCGTACGCACGTGCGCACGCGGACGGACTTCGGTAGAATTCGATTAATCTGGCAGAACTTGGCAGAAGTTGATTAAGCTGGCAGAATTCGGCAGAATTTGGTTAAAGCATTAAGTTTATCTGTTAAGTGTTTTATTAAGACATTCCTACTATAACTAGGCTAGTCCCGTTACAGTACCCCCCCCCTTTGGCCAAAGGTTTAAAATAATTCAATTTAGTTAAGAATTTATAATTTTATTATATGTCGTATTTTTGTGTCGGGTGGCGGTCTTGGCAAGGCAGATCTAACCAATTAGACAACTTTAACCGCCGGTTGAAGTTCCTTAATATCTTACGTGTTACGTGATCGCGTCATGAACGTTATAACTTATTTCGAGTTCTTTTTAAATTCGAGTTTCGTGTATTCGTGTCAGGTGGCAGTTATTTGCCTTTATATCGTATCCATCCAGCCAGAGCAGGCCGCGAAGGATAGTCCTTATGGAATTCTTTTACCAAGGAAGGCACGTCGGCCTTAATCTAGTTATAGGTTTCCTAGGTTCGTGTTTTATATCCTTCCTACTTAATAAGAAGTTTAAATTGTTTAGATTGTGTTTTCTATTGCATGTCGTCAATTAAGTTAATAAAGTAAGAACCATTACCGTTGTCAACAATTATGGGAGGTAGCGGCGGCACTTCGCGAGTTAAAGGTTTACCCTTTAAGGGTTGCAGCAAGCTTACATAAAACGTCGGGTATATTTTTATCTTAGTTAGCAGTTTAAGCTTATAGGCGTACGGGCTTAGTTTCTTTTTAATTTGGTATAGGCCCACGAACTTCCAATTAAGTTTCTTTAAGGGCCGTTAAGTCTTTATGTTTCGTGTATTTAGGTAAACCATATCACCTTCTTTAAAGTCCCACGTGGGAGCTTGTCCTTTGTTTGCATGCCATTCCTATACCGTTTAAGCGTATATTAATTCACTTCGTAGTAGTTCCGTTAACTGCTTTATTTAATCAGCAAAGTTATGCGCATTAATTAACTAAATCCGTTTAATCGTGGGTCCTGTTGTATTAATTTTAGGTCGTGGTTTAAATCCAAGTCAAGGGTCTTATCCGTAGGTTGCATAGAACGGCGTTATGCCTATTAATTTATTTATTGTATTATTCGCAGTAAACTTAGCTAAAGGCAGCCACTTTTCCCAGTCGTCTTGCAGGTAGGAGCAGTATATTCATAGGTATTGTTCCATAATCGCGTTCGCAATTTCGGTTTGACCGTCTATCTCTAGATAAAATGCAGTTAAGAGTCGTGTTTATATACTTAATTATTTGCATAGAGCTTGCCAGAAGTCTAAAACGAACTGGCTTCCACGGTTGGATATTATCAAGTTAGGGAGTCCATGCAGCTTAAAGACGTGTTTAATAAAACATTCAGCTACTAAGATAACATTAATTAAGTCCATAGGAATCATATATCGCATTTTTATAAGGCGGTTAACTACTACTATAATATTCGTAAATCCGTTGCTGCTAGGTAAATCTACCATAAAGTTAATCAAGATATCACGCCATCTTTATATTAGAATTAACAATGGTCGGAGTACTCCTTATTTCTTTATATAAGAAGTTTTTCCACAAACACACGTTCTGTATGCTTAGACGTATTTTCGCATATAGTTATACATCATAGGCTAGTAATACGCTCATTAAACTATCTTATACGTCTTCACACGGCCAGGATGTCCTGCTATAGGAGAGTCGTGTACAAATTCAAGTATCTTAAATCGCAAAGGTTCGGAATTCGGGACTACCATTTTCTGTTAATAGTATAGTCGATTATTACAAATTTCGCATTTGGCGAGTGTAATATCTTTATACTATCATTTTCCTGTTTAAATCACTTCTATTATATCTATTATCCATGCGTCGTTCTTGTATTCGTATTCTATTAGCTCATTAATTTCCATTTCCTATTTATTAATTTCTAATTCATTTCTATTAAGTTCCATATCTAGAAATATAGGACGTAGTTTCTTAAAACATTCAGGGGGCAATAAGATCTATAATTGATTTATAATTCGTTCATCTAAGGCGTTTATAGGTAAGTCTTGTAACTATTATATTAATGCGTCAGGCTTCTAATTAAGTTTACCCAGTTAGTACATAATCTTAAAGTTAAATCGTAAGAGGTATTCGGCCTAACGAATTTAGCGCTGCGTTAACTATTTTGTAGTTATAAAGTACTGTAGGTTTTTATGGTCTGTTAACACGCGTATTAGAAACAGCAATCCTTTAAGTTCTAGACGCCATTGTTTAAAGCATCTGACAATTACAAGTAGTTCCTTATTATATATCTCATAGTTCGATTCGGCAGGGGCGAGCTTTTAGGAAAGGAAGGCTACTGGACACAGCTCACCGTTCTTATTGTATTGCGATAACACTCCTCCTAGGGCATGATTAGATGAGTCCGTTTTAACAATACATTCAAGGTTAGGGTTAAAGTGGGCAAGAATTAGAGCAGTCATAAAACAATATTTTAGTTTGTTAAAAGCTTATTTATATTTAGTAGTCCATTTAAATCTTACATTCTTTCTTATTAAGTTTACTAATGGCTGAACAATTTTTAAGAAGTGATCAATAAATCGATAATAGAAATTTGCAAATCCTAGAAATTCTTAAATGTCTCGCACGCTACTAGGACTTTCCCAGTTTACAATTACGGCGACTTTTTTAGGGTCCATTTTAATTCCGTCGCGGGATATAATCAAGCCTAAGTATATAACTTTAGACGCGTGGAACTTGTATTTCTTAATATCGCATTATAAGCCCGCATCTCGTAGGCGTTTAAGGACCATTCTAACATATTTCCGATATTTAGAAAGCAAGGACAAGTAGATTAAGATATTATTAATATACACGGTAATAAATATATTAAGGAATTTACGAAGCGTGTCGTTAATATATTGCTAAAATATACCGGGACCGTTTTTTACGCCGAATAGCATTACCAGGTATTTAAAGAGTCCCCATTATATACAAAAAGCTATATACTTCTTATCTCCTTCACATATACGGATTTTATTAAAGGCAGTAACTATATTAAGCTTTATAAAGTACCGTACCTTCGCCAAATGGTTAAGCGTCTCTTGAATTAGGGGAATTGGATATCGGTTTCGAATTGTAATTACATTTAGAGCTTAATAATTAATATAGAATCTTAAGCCTCCTCCTAGCTTTTTAACAAATAGTATAGGTAAGGCAAATGGAGATTAACTAGGGCAAATAAATCCTTTTTTTAGATGTTCGTTAAGGTATTGTCACATTATAAGCAGTTCTTCTTGTGACATACCGTATAGCGGACCAAACTTTGGTGTTATACTAGGCTCAAGTTCTATTTTAAAATCGTGCTTATCTCGGTGCGGGGCTAGTTAGTCTGCAAATCATTTTTTAAATTCGTTAATTAGATCATGGTACTCTTTAGGTACAAGAGGTCAAGGGTTAATATATTACTTCGGTTCTAGCGCTTTCTTAATATCTTCTATTGTTATAGCAAAGATTTCGTAGTCTCGTTTTCTTGCTAATAAAATAAAGGGTGCGGCTTATATTATACAAATTTTAAGAGGTTTTGATGAAACATCTTCGCATTCTTTGCTATAATTAGTAGTTATGGCTTTGTTGTATTGGTTTAAAGTTTGTAGTAAGGGTAATTTATATTATGTTAAATTCGAATAGTCATGTGCATGTTTATAGGGCGAGTGGTGTTTTAAGTAATAACTTCAGCAGTAGGTTATACGGAACTTTAGTATTTCTTTAACCCAGCTAATTAAAGGGTTGTGTTGTTTTAGCTATCTATGTCCAAGTATTATCTTATATTGCTTTAGGGGTGTTACAAATAGGGAAATGTATTTAAGGTGTTTACCCATCCGCATTTTTATAAGAGCGTAGTGTGTTAATTCACCATATATTAAGGGTTTACCGTTAAAGCCTTATAGGCCTTGGGGCTTATTAAGTTTCTTTAAATTCAGGTGTTAGGTTTTCGCGTAGTTTATATTAATAAAGCCCATACTGGTGGCTCCACTGTCTATAAGGATTCATACCTCCTTCCATTTTTTAAGTGTTTGAATTTCGCCAAGTATATTAAGGGAGTTATGTTATGTATTAGCGCTAGAAGAGCCTAGACACTTATGCTCTTCCACTTCTTGTCCTAAGGCGCGACTTAGCCCTAGGACGATTCGTTTTCCGAGTTAGCTAAGGGTAAGATGCTTCATAACGACTAGGTATGATTTGTAGAATGAGTATAAGTTAAGGAGCGAGTACGGCTTAAAAAACAAGTGCGATTTGAGAAGTAGGTGTGATTTAAAGACCAGGAGGAACTACGGCGGACTTTTTTAAAAGGGTAAGTTCGGCAATTCCTTTAGATATGTCCTTTTCTACTATATCTGAAGCATTCTCCATTTGCGGCTCGAGTTCTTTATTTATTAGTTCCTAAGGGTATGTAGAATCAAGTGGCGTTAAGGTCCATAGGGTCGTGCGTAGGTTTTAGAGAAGGGTCGCGCTTTAAGGTATATATTGGTTTTATAGAGCTTTAAACACGAGGTGTAGTTAGCTTTAGAGAATAAGTCTATTTATTATATTAAAGGTCTTTATTAATTTGTTAACATATTATAGCAAATTTAGGTAGGTCCTTTAGTAGTTCCCTGCCTACTAACTGTGCTCTGATTTTATCCGAAATAGCTTATTAAAGAGTAGCAACTCTAGCGGCTTTATTCCAATCTAGTTCGCTAATGAGGCCTAAAAATTCCGAAAAGAAGCTTATAAAGTCTCAGTTCTATTATTATAGGTTTTTAAGTTTGGTAACAGCGGTGTGTTCGCGGCTGGCGTTATTGTACGTTCGTTTTAGTAGAGAGATAAAGGTTTTAAAATTAATAAAGGTGCCGTTACGGAAGAATAGGTTTATGGTTCGTGCAGCATCTTTGCTTAAATGAGATATTCCATAGCTAACTTTACTAGCTTTAATAGGGTATTGGTTATAGTTTGTTAAAAGTTTAAGATGGAGCTTAGTTATAAAGGGACGTAGGTTATTTCAATTTCCATCAAACATTAGAGGGTTAGGAAGCTTTTCAGATTTTATAACAGGTATTAGATTTGTTATAGATACGGGTTAAGTTACCATTACTAGTTTAAGGTTTATGTTTAACAGGCCAGGTTCAGATATAGTTATTTTAATCTCATTTGCAGGTGTTACTGTTGGGGTCTCTAACGCAAGTACTTTGGCGTTATAGAGTTCTTTGCGTATTGCTTTAATTAATTGCTAATGCTGGGCTTCTAGTATAGCTCGTTGCTGGGCCAAGGCATCCGTAAAGGACTGTTGCATTATAGTCATTTATTCCCTAACTAGGGTTATAATAGTTGACGTGGCGGATTCGAGTTCGTTTGCCATTTTGAGGGTAGTGGTATTAACGCAACGTAATATAAGGGCACGAAGAGCCTTTAGGGTAGATTTAAAGGAATAATATAAATTCTATCTAAATCTAAGGGTATAGCTCTTGTAGAGAATAAGACGTTGCGTAAAGAAGAGAAAGGAATAACCAGAGAATCTTGTAATTAAATAGTTAGGGGTCTTGGTCGATGCGTGCGCACGTGCGCACGCGGACGGACTTCGGTAGAATTCGATTGATCTGGCAGAACTTGGCAGAAGTCGATCAAGCTGGCAGAATTCGGCAGAATTCGGTCAAAGCGTCAAGTTTATCTGTCGAGTGTTTTACCGAGACATTCCTACTGTAACTAGGCTAGTCCCGTTACAAATGGTCTAATATATCCCTTTTGTAAGTTCTCCTAAATAAACTCCTTAAGCGCTACTAACTCTGTTTTAGTAAGCTTGTAAATTAGAAAAAACTTTAGACTTGTTCCCTCTTCTAATTCTATCTTGTGGTCCTAAGCTGCATGCTTTAACAGCTTCTTGCTTTCTAGTAACCATAACTTTTTACCATACTTGTGGTATCTTTTTGGTATATGACTTAAGCCTCGCTTAGTCTCTTTGTATATTGCTCCGACTTGGTACTATACCAACTTGGTTTACTGTCGCACTTTGCGCCGTTATATATCCTTGATATTGACCTAACCTATAACCCAATTGATTTTTAGATTGTATTCCTATAACTAAGGCATTCCTAGTATCGCCTCGTTCTGTCCTAATGGTAGGATATTGAAAGACATTCTAACTGGTCTCCCTTTAATAGTTATCTGAATAGGTCCTGTTTTGAGGTTAATAATACCTCCTCTATAGGCTATCTGATCTCCTAAAATCGTTGTAAGTAGATATGGGTGTTCCTTTTATCTATATAGTAACCCCATCCTTTCTACTGCCTTTGGTGATATGTGGTTCCTTATTACTTTACTGTCTACTAACGCTTTGAACTGTTGATCTTGCCACTTAGCTCCTAAATTTAGGTGTTGTTCTTAAATTCCTTTAAGGGTCTAAGGCTCTAATACTGGTTTTCTCTAGTTCTATACACCTCCCCTTTTCCTAACTGTTGGCTGCTAGATCCTGCTTATACTTGGTCCAACTTTGGCTAATACTTAGTTTGTTTCTTTTCCTCTACATGCTATGGATAAGTGTTCTTTAGGTACTCCTACCACTATTGTCTATTTAGGCATTCTTCCGTAAGGAATCTTCCTGGTTAAAGTATTAAGTCTCCTTGACCTTGTACTTCTACTGGGTGCCAACTATGTATATACTTAACATTCCTGAACTGCTTTTCCTCTAGTGTCTAATATATCCTTACTGGGTACTTCTGGTTCTTATCTTTAGGTGCTCTATATATGTTGCACGTGTTATCCATACAAGCTATCTATAATAGTATATAATGCGCTGTATGTTTTGGGTTAACTCTTGGTTTGTTTTTATTTTTGAGTTTAAACCTATACCTAGTTGACCTAACCACTGGTATCTCTGCTGCGGGTACTAAGATTTGTTACTTGCTTCTCTAGTTCCTAGACCTCTCTTTTAGGTTTCTTAACGTTATAATTAATGCTCTTTTAATATAACTTATGTGTTTTTCCGTAATAGGTTGGTTTTGGATAACTTTTTCGTCTAGCTACATATAAAATTCTTCCTATTTGTTACTGTGTCGTTGCCTATACCACTTTCCGTACAACTGGTTTAGTGTGTATGGTCTATCCGTTAGAAAGTACCTTGTTATTGCTATATTATAACATCCTTTGGTATGTCTTTCTTTAAACCTGGTTAAAATATCTAGGTCCTCTTCTTATTCTAGTTTGTCTAACCATTTTGCCCTAGGTGTCCCTGCACTCGGCCTATTAGTAACTCTTTATAGGGGTGCTCTGTCCCTTATATAATCTAGCGTAGCTGACCTCTTGTCTAGCTTTTGCTCTTGCTATATAATAATTCTTATTTTGAACTTATTTATAGTTTTTTATTTTCTGCGTCTTGTAGCTAGATCTTTATAGTCGTCTTACTTTTTAATCCTAGTATCAACTGTTTAATCTTTAGGCTAAACACTATGTTTACCTAGGATTGCTGACGTTCTTATTCGTTCTCTAAACTTGTAGTTCTTGAACTTGCGTTCTATACTTATTCGTTTGTTACTGAACTGAGTTACTGCCCTTTTCTACTAGTTTTTGTCCATTGTGGGTCCTTAGGTGTGTTTTATCTTACTTTAAGAATCTTAAGCTTCTCTTATCTCTTCTTAAGAATCTTAAGCCTGTGGCCTTTTGCCTTTATCGAGTGATGAGCTAGCACTAGTAGTTGTCTACTTACTTAGTTTCTTCTAAACGTTGCTCCTATTGTCTTGTAAAGTGATGGAAATTGTATCTAATGGTGTTATAATACCCGTTACTGAACCTTGTTTGGTAATGGTTTTAGTCTCTACTTCTGTTGTGTTATTAAGGTTTAAGTACTTCTAGTTAGCCTCCTTTTCTTCCTTATCACTGTTGATTAATAAGTACTCCGACTCTATTGTTATTATAGCTAATCTTTGTCTGTATATTGCTGTGATATCTTAATCTAGCTTATAGAGTTGATCTTGTTCTTTATCTAACTCTCTAGTTCCTTTAAGTCCTTTTAACTCTGGCTCTTATAGCTAATAGCTTGCGCCGTACTTAGCGTCCTTATGAATTTAGTATGCGTTGTTGTAACAATACATAAAACTGTTAATTGAACATTTTTTTGTTCCTTATAGTGCACCGTCGTCCCTCTATACGTATGTGCTGTCTGCCGGTCTGGTTCCCTTTACCGCGTGGTTACTCTAACTACCTCTATAGTCTCTGGCGAAATGACCCTGTTTTCCGCAATTTATACAAGCTCCATCTTTAAACTATTTTTCTTGCTATGGAGTCCGCCTAAACGTCTTCTGCTGCTAAGATCCCTAGTTTAACCTCTGCTTCCTAGTCCTTTAATTACTTGATTCTTAACCTCTGGGTTTCCATGGTTTTTTTTTCATCTTTAGGTTTCTTTGGTACCACTTAGGTCCATTGGCTCTGCGCCATTCCATAGTTTTTAACTCTGTATCTGTTGTTGCGTACTCTGCGCCTTATATGACTGTGGAACTCTATCTTGCCCTCTTTTAGCTTGTTCCCTTTAGTAGATCCTATTATTAATCTTTATTAACTAATCTATTAACTCTCTTAGAGTATCCGCATCTTCTATTAGGATAATTACGTTCTGGACTTTAGCCTTAAGTCCCTGTTTGTACTGTGCTATAAGCGCCTTATTATTCCACTTAACCTATATAGCTAGTGTTTAAAACTGTGTTGTATACTTAATTACTAAAGTGCGTTGTACTAAGTTCTGAAGCTTTTGTTCTGCTGTGGTTATAGCTTCTAGGTCTCTAAATATCTGCGTTAGTTACTCTACAAACCCGTTTTAACTAGCAAATATATACCGTACATCTTGGTTAGTAGTTGTTATGCCATTGGCCTGTATTTCCGTAAGATATGGCTTAAACCACTTAAGTGCCCTCCCTGTTAGGAACAATTCTGTATAGGCTACTTAATTTAATAATGTTGCTAACTTTGCTCCTTTCTATACTACCTTAAAGTGCATCTGCGTAAGAAATCCCTTAAGCTTCAACTTCTCTCCTAAGAATTGTTTAATTAATGGTAACTTAATCTTTACTACTCTAATTCCATTAATGCGTTCTTTAAGTATCCTATTATTATCTTATAAGTGATTAACCATTTCCTGTAACTGACCTCGCGTAACTACTTGAGAATCCCTATTGTCTATACTGGTATCTCCTAGTCCTAAGGTTGTGGCTGTTGCCGACGCTGTTGTGACTGGTGCTGCTCTTAGTGGCATATTGTTTAATTTTGTTCCAATACCGTAACCTTAGTAGTGAATATGTAACGGAACCTTGTAGCTTAGACTATGGTAGGTCCTGTTATTGGGCTAGGTATATAGGTATAACAAAAACAACAACGTAATAATAACTGGTGGAGTGGTTGCCTAATAGATTAACTCCAATTGTATTCTGAGATTTACTATAAGGAGAGAACTATCTATAGTAGGGACTAAGGTCCTTTAAATACATAACCATACTCCTAAGAAATCCTCTCTTGTACATGAGGTGCGTGTTGTCTGTATTAAACATAACGTCCCTTCCGTTTAATATAGTTAATACGTTCAACACCACATGACCTCGGTTACCATTCCTTATTATATGGTTCTACCGGATCCATCCTAGACCGTGCCTGTATTAACTAACTAGCTTCCACTGACTCTTCTCCAAGTAGTTGTAATATCGTACTTAAAGCGTCCGTAACAAAAATGGATTATATAATTTATTTAAGGGTTTATAGGCCAGAAAGAAATATTGCTAGTCTTTAGCAGATATTAAAGCCCCCCTATTATAGTTATAACAGGAATACCATAAGGATTACCCCTCTTGCCTATACTCTTTCTTTTCTTTATAGGCAACCTACTTAAGTCCTTTAAGGAAGGGGCGACCTAGGGGATAGGCTTTGTTAATAATATAAACCTAATTATATATAGGCTATTAGCCGCAGAGAACTGTAGAACACTAGAGAAAGCCTATAATACCTATATAGAATAGGTAAGACAATACAGAGTCTAATTCTTACTAGAGAAATACCAGCTAATCTATTTTATAAGAAAATATAACTAACCTATAGATCTTTAGTATATAATCTATATCTAAGGCTTTAGGGGCTAACTAGTTTAAGGCCTAATGGTATTAGGAGTATAGGTAGATAGTAAGCTCTAGTAGAGCGTATATACATTATAAGCAGCCCGTAAGGGCTAAGTGTAGTATATTATAATATCCAGAATTGTTAATTCTATATAGGGTCCATGCTTTTAGAGGTTACGCCTACTATATATAGCAGTTATCCGGCCAACCATAACGTATAGGTCTAGTATTTGGGCTATAGGAGAAACTAAAAAAGGCCCCTCTAAATCACTCCTTAAACTACTCTAAAAGGTCCAAATAGCCTGCCTTTAGAGCATAATAGGTGGGTATAAGCAAACGGCCACAGTACTGCTTAAGAAGGAAGCTAATACCCCCCCCCCCTATAATTATATATTAAAGCCGCTGTAATATAAAGAGTATAAAAGGAGCGTAACTTTAGTGTTATAAAGTATATTAAGTCACGCCTAAATAAACTATAGAGGGACCCTAGGGTGCCCTATAGGAGAGCTAACCAATAACCCTAAAGTAAGGAAGACATATTAGAGAAACAGGTAGAAAAAGCAGAAGAAGAATAGTGCTATATTAAGGCTTAGGCCCAGATAAAGAAGGAAAGGAGACGCGTAAAAGACCAGTAAAGATAATAGCAAGAAAGAGAAAGGAGCTAAAGTAGAGTATAAAAGAGTACTAGGAAACTATCTACCGCAATATAGTACTAGTTAGACCAACACTAGAGAGGTATATGGGAGTTAAAGGTATAGAGGCTATTTTAGATAAGAGAAACCTAGGCCGTAGTATAGTTAACGCTATAGGGGGTAAATACCTAAGGGCTTTAAGAAGGCCTAATAAAGGCAGAAAATATAATAGTAATACTTCTAAGAATAGGAATAATAGGACTAAAAGATTAGCTCTACTAGGTAGGTGTCCTAGTAGGTAGCCTAAGATATAAATATAGCTGGCTAAGACAGACACCAAAATATATAATACTATTATGCCCCTTACGCACTAACTAAGAAGTAATACTCTTAGTAGCTAGCATAGAGAACTATAATACACTACTCTTAATATAAAAAGGTCTTAAGGCGGTTACCCAGTGGCTTATTAGCCAAAATATACTAGACCAGTTTTGGGTCGCAAAGAAAATGGTAATAGAAGGCAAAAGGGCGAGCACTAGGCACCCCCTAATAACTCTACAGCAGTAGAGCTAAGTCCGCAATACTAGCGCATCCGTAGGCTTATTACGGCAGCAGTAGTTCCTAAGGAGGCCAAAAAGTAAGGTAGTAGAGCACCACAGGTAACTCGTAGGCACTATATAGGCGAGTCCTAAAGGCGGGGAGATGGATCACAGGGTTTTCTCATATAGAGTTTTCTCCCTATATGTATATAAGGAGTAGTCCGCGTGGGCCCAATAGGGATCCGAATTGGACGTTAAGCAATGAATTATTATTATTATATAGGTAGAAGCCTACATTGCGGCAGGAGATACATATATATTTAGCAGTAGTAATTTATATAGGGCTCTATATAGAAAGTAGCATTAAGTACTATTAGTATAAAGACTTTAGCCATGGCTTAATATACATTCTTTAAAACTATATTAGAATTAACCATTGGTAGCAAATTAATTGCTACTTCTATTGCACTAAGCCAAGATCTAAAGATAATAAAGCCTTCTAGAATATATTTAAGAGGGTTAAAAAACTTAGTAAGTAAATATGTCTTGCCTCTATTAAGTATTATAAGCCCAGAATATACCTTACCGTTAATAAGACAATTAAACGCTTTACCGGCCGCGCCTCTAGGATTATAAATATATTAACTAAGCCTATACTAGAGGGCTTTAAAATAAGGCTATTAGGTAACTAAGGCTATATTCTTAATTGGATATTTTATATAAAAGGTAATAACAAAGGGCTGGTGGATTTGGATAGGCATTAGATAGAAGAAAAAGGCTTTTTAAAGACACAGGTAGTAGTCCTTAATTTTTTAACTTAGGAAGATAAGGAGACTAGGTAGCGTCTCTATTAGCTAAATATATATACCGTCTGGCTAGATAACCTCTTTACCTCTATTAAACTACTTTACCGACTTTAAGAGCTTGGGATTGGGGGCGTAGGAATAGTGCGTATAATAAAAACAAAGCGTGAGGAACTAGATAAGGCTAAAGGTAATAAAAAGGGCAAAAAAAGGGATAAGCTTAATTACTAATTAAGTAAATTAACTAACAGCTTGCGGACCTTAAATTAATACACTAAAGCCAGATTAAATGGGGTATATTATATAGAAGGCTTTTTAAAGACGAAATAGTTATAGAGTTTGCCTAAAAGGACGCTAATATAGTCTTATTTATAAGTACTATCAGCAACAATTTATTCTTAATTTAACTTTAAGGCTCTGCGGTTAATAACGTTATATATTATAGGTTTAAACTTTATTAAACAAGAGCAATAACAACCTGCTATTACCCCTAGCGGCGCCTAATAGACTTATAAGGTATTCGGTAATATAGCTAGGAAGTAGTTACCTATACCAGAGTTTATTAATATGTATAATTACTTTATAAAAGGTGTTAATACTGCTAACTAGCTATAATCCTATTACACCTTACTTAAGGTTTACCAAAAGACTTAGAAACCACTATTTTACTTTCTCCTTAATATAACCATTACTAATTACTATAAGCTATCCTCCTACGCAATACAAGGCTGGATAAATTACACTAGCTATAAAGCCTTCCGCGAAGCTCTTATTAACTCTCTATTTAAGAACTCTACCCATATACCTTAAAGTTACTAAACTCGCGTCCTTATAACCCAAATACAATAGCGCCTGGTGGTGGAATACGGATATAAGTTAGAGAAGATTAATAAAAAGGATATCTCTTACGCAGTATACGTAGAAGCAGAAAGGAAGTCTTAAATTAAGAGGCCTGGCGCCTAAAAGCCTTTATATAAGCTCTCACTAAATACTACAAAGAAGCCTTGTAATAGTAATATGTGGAAGAGACCTTAGAGGGCTCCAAGAACCAAATTTGGGTATAGACTCTATTGTATACCACTCTGCAGGACGGGCTGGTGTTAGCAGGAACACCTAGATTGACTAAGCTCTAAAGAATAAGGGTCTATATACAAAATATACCAATATTTCAATATATTTGTAGCTTCATTTAAAAACTCTGGTGATGCGGCAGAACGATTGACCGCCTAAATATGCAGCTTATTGATTGGTGCGCACGGGCCATAACTCTACGGACGTTATTATCAATGCAAGGGATACCTATATATATTCACGAACTAGGAATGCGTGCGCACGCAGTCTTGGACGGACTTCGGTAACGTGGATAACGGGTTTTGACCGATACCCTAGTTATGACCGTTTGGAAAATCAAAACCAGCCGAAATGCTAATTTGGTGGTAAACAACTAACAAAAGGTTCCAAACGGTCATAACTAGGGGAGCGGTCAAAATCCCGTTAACCACGTTAGCAGAAGTCGATAAAGCTGGCAGAATTCGGCAGAATTGGTCAAAGCGTCGGGTTTCATCTGTTGAGTGTTTCAACGAGACCTTCCTTAGTCCCGTTACAGGAAAGGCACCAGTCTTAAATCCACCCTCCTATGTTTTCGCACCAAAGGCCCTCAGACGGCAACCAAGAGAGCATTGTTAACTTACCCTAATTCGATTATACTAGTTAAGTACTAGCGAGTTTTACTGTCTTGGTTGCCGGCTGAGTCGCTCACTGAGATAACCGGCTATCACCTATGAATAGCCTGCCAATAAATAAAAATGACCACAGTAGCCGCAGTAAAGGCGAATTGCAGGAAGGTATTCCCAATTTTCCCCTCAATGTATCTTACCGGTAACAAGTCAGTTGATTATCTATTCAGATTATGTGCATTGGTCGAAATTATGCGTTTGTAGTCCTCGTTCATACCCTGGAAGCATATAACTGAATATTCCCTATAAGCGATCATGTCAAAGAGCTCAACAATCAGCGACCTAAGCAACCGTTCTTCTTCCTGAAGCCATCAAGCGCGATCTTACTACCAGGCACAGGACCGGTGCTGCGACCAAAGGGTGTGACCATGCACTACGAAGTAGAACTTGGGCTTGTTATTGGCAGGAAGGTACAGGATCTGGATCCTAATGATAGCCAAGGTGCGCTGGAAGCAATTGAATGTGAGTCATGCTCTTGAATATAGTCTCTTGTTTACCCCCCCCCCCAAATCCTTACACAAATTCAGCGCAGATCTGACTTGTAAAATTGAAAAACTCTAGGTTATCTCCTGGCAATCGACATGACAGCCCGCAACGTCCAAGATGAAGCTAAACGCAAAGGCCTCCCTTGGAGCATTGCCAAAGGTTTCGATACTTTTCTTCCCATCAGCAAACTGATTGCCAAATCTCGCATCCCGGACCCTCACAATGCCCACCTTTGGCTCAGTATTAACAATCAACTGAAACAAAACGATAACACCGAGCTGATGCTCTTTCGCATCCCGCGGCAACTAAGCGATATTAGTAAAGTCATGACCCTAGAGAAGGGCGATATTGTGCTTACCGGTACACCTAAAGGCGTTGGGCCGGTGACTACGGGGGATGTGATGAAGGCAGGCTTGAAGATAGACGGGAAGGAGATCGAGGAAGCGAATATGGAGGTGTCTGTCGTAGATCGTGAAGGTCTGTACAAATTTACAGAGACATGAACACATTGAGTACGCGAAAAAGGCCGCTCTCTTTAGTGGTTGGAAAATTTAGGTGCAATGTGTGCTTCAGATATAGCTGAAGTCAGCCATTAAAGCAAAGCTGTCCAGGTCCTGTACTTGGGGTATCTGTCTTCTTTTACGCTTCTGTGGTGGTAATTCTAGCCAGAGAGTTTCCGATTTAGGAAGCCTTTGAATAGCTTTTGGGTGCTTGAGCGACGCTGCAAAGTCCTTCAATGGATTCGGAATTGGTACAGCGCGCTCTGCGGATGGTATCACTCGGATCGTCGCCTGCTGCACATCTAAGCTGCGTGTAGCCCCTCTCTTCTTCCTCGAATTAGCCGCTCCAGGGACGATCTTCGCATATATATTGTCTTCCTTAGTCACAGAAGTTGATGTTGTAATTTTAGAGAGCATTGGTCGGACCAACCCTTCCGAATACAACTGTGGTGATGCCCTCACTGATCGCCTTAACTGTGCATTCAGAGCTGGGGAACCTTCCGGCAGATTGTGTTTTTCCGGTGAACTATGAGAGTATTCAGTACCTCTCCCATCCGCTACTACAGAATTGATTTGGTGAAGTATGGGTTTAATTCGTAAGGGGTGTTCAATACCTTTGGTTGAGTTTCCCCGCCCTTGGGCTGTAGGGGAACTGAAAACTAGACTGGGACAACTCCTCTTCGAGATCTAATTTAGCCCTGACTGTCGTGGTTCCTCTGGCTATCTCTTGTTGATTCTTAGCCTCACTGTTCAATCTTCCAACTTCGGCTTGGAATCGAGCACTTCTCGTGCTAAGTTGTTGGCTTGCCTGCTCCAGCACCTCCATTCTACCAATAGGAGTTTTAGTCCTTGTAGCATCATTATTTCTACGGGATTCGATTGCGTCAAGTCTTCTTGTAAGGACTGTAGCATCAACCGGGTCGTTCATCTTTGTCAGCGTTTCCGTTCTTTCTTGTTTCTGCACCTTAGCCTCAAGGTCTTCGACCTTTTTGATAACTACTCGATACGTAGACAGTGTCTGTTGAACCCCAATGCCCACCTCCTTAGTGTGCGAGTCTAGAGCTGCAATCTGATCCGCTAGCCTTGAAATCTTCTCAACACCTCCCCCCAGCTTTGTTGGCCTTTCTCCGACAAATTTTTCGATCAACTCCTTGACATCTTGATTTTCCTCCTCAATTGCTGCAATCCGTGTCATCATATCTTCAAATCGCGCAAATATGCTCTTCATGCGCTCATTGCTCGCCTCTATGGCATGAACCTTAACGTCATGAGCTTCCTGTGACTTCGCGATATCTTTCACGCGGTCGAGAAGGTGTTCGTGTTCACGCTTAAGTTGATGCGCCCATAGGAGTGATGTTGGGCTAGAGGGCCGGGGTACCATGGTGGATAGAATGGACGTAGGTACTGTTGAACGTAAACAACTGGATGCGATGTTAGGGGGCTCTGACGAGGTTAACGTTATAGTAGTAGTTTCTTTCAACTATCAACGTCTAGAAGACTAGAAAAAGCCAACTCTAACTGACTGAGTCCCGGTGGTGATTTGCTTCACGGCCTCTGTAGTAATCGTGAACGGAGAACTTGCCTCCGATCCGGTTGCTGATCCGCAGTCGTCGTGCTAAGTTGGCATATTTATCACGAAGAATATAGCAGGCGAAATATCCCGAACGCGTCAATTTCCAGAAGGTTGGAGGAAAAGGCGGTTTGAGTGCACATACGTTGTATACAAACCTAAACGTAATATGATCACGCTTGCCTCACATGCATTACACATTCACGCCCAAGTGAAGTTCGAAGTGAAATTCGTCGTAAAGTAGTTTTGGATTCTCATTTCTTTCTTACTAAACCTCACGTCATAATAGCTTCGGCCCTTTTGGAATATCTACCATATCGTCCTTCTTGATGATCCTGATCTTTGTGTCCTTTTTCATGTTCACCTCAGCGTTCGTTTCCGGTTCACTATCCTTGCTCCGCTCCCCAACACTGCGGTCGTAGCTGCTGGGGTCAATGCCTAAGATGCCGCCGACATTGTTGCGATCACCAGGGACTGAGAATTCACGGAATGCGTAACGCCATTCGTTCAGGAAGCTGCGGATGGCTTTTCCAACCTTGTCTTTGCCATTCTTAGAGTGGTGGCCTGTGCCTGTAATGGCGTACACTGGGCGGGAGGAACTTTGATGTTTGAGTAGTATTCCCTCTAGATAAGACACGGCTTCATCTGGATGGAGACCTGAGAAGGTATGTTAGCAACAAATGAGATCGCACTACCACCTTTAATTTGCTAATATAAATTTGATGAAAACATTTCACTAGACTCACCATGGAGGTCAACATAAAGCTCACGTGCATTTGGCCCATTGTCTTTGTTGCGTTCTTCATACAGATGGCGCGCTGCTTCACGATGGGCTTCCCGCATGAGATTGTTCTCACTTTGTCCACGAAGACTCAGGGCTTTAGCGGCACGAGAGTCACTTCGATTCCAAGCTTGTGCGGCACTATGTCAATCAGTGTCAGTATTCAGAATGACAGGAACCAATAACCCTCACCTTTGCAGAAACTTATTCCTCATACTCCCATGCTTAAAGGCTTCCGTCCTGGCCTGCAAATATGCCTGGTTTGCATTATCTCCTGTTTCTAACCAGGGAATGTGCTCAGGAGGAGGAATTGCTTGCGCAGCTGTGCTATTCTCTCGACTGCCGTTGAAGCTCTTTGCGGGTTTCAGTCCTTTACGAAGCTGAGAAGGGCTTGGTGAGGGCGACATGCGCACGAAATCGGCTAAGGAATTTGGTCCGCCATTTTCCTTATGACTATGGCTGTGGCCGCCTCTTTTCCCATGGTGTCTCTTACCTATTTTCGCTGCTGCTGCAGAACCAAGGGTTGGAAAGGCTTCGTTGTCATCGACAGCAGGTACAGAAGGTGTAGCTGTTCGGGAATGATGACGGCTGCCAGGTCTCGAGTGTGGGCGACTTGAGTTGCCCGGCGTAAAGGTGGGGAAGGGATTTAGGCCCGGCGGCGGAGTGGCAACGGCCAAACTAGTGCCATACAATTGTTCTAGAGCCGTCATATCAAGTGCTTGAAGCTGTGAAGTCCATTGTGGCGAGTTGACAGATTGAAGAGAGGGAAACGATTCGTAATCCTGCATTTGAAAATTTGGGGCAGCCGTTTGTGTAGGAGGCGTGGATCCGCCTTCCAAAACCATACGGGCCATTAGAGATGATGGATCATGTGAAAATATGCAGGTATTCCCTGCGAGACAGTTTCCAGTCATAAAATACCTTGGCACAACAATGTCAATACTGCAAGAACATTCATTTTGCTGTTGGGGAGTGACTCACTTGCAAAGAGTTTTGCTAGTGTCATGGCTAAATCTGCAATCCGCCCTCGCGCAATGTCCACTGGATAGGAAGTATTTACATACAATGTTACTCTTTGCTTGGCCTAGCGGAGTTGTCGGACGAAATGCCGGACTCATGGATTTGCCTACTAGGAAAGTCCGGTCAGGCTCAGCTAAGCTCGTCTGGGGTTGTTGGTTATCAAGGGCCTGTGGACCCATTAAAGCTATGATAGTGGCGCTAAGGTCATATCCATTTGATTCAAGGGATTTCTCAATCTCTTCATCCGATCGGTCATCGCGAAGGATAGAGCGAAGCATATCATATGGGCTCATATCCATTATCTGAGGCTGAACCCATTCGGCAGCCGCACCATTGAGTGTACCGTCGCCAGTGAACGACGAAGATTCGGTGCTTCCTGAGTCATCATTGACCAGCCAGTCGACTGTATCACTACCAAAATCACCGTATATTTCTGGGGTCGGGCTCGTCTCGCTAGGTTGATATGCGCTTAGGCTTGGGCTGTGAGGAATATGGGGGCTTGAAAAGGCCAAACGAGGGGAAGGCCGTGGAGAGGTAAAGGGCGAAGCGTTAGAGGATTTTGCTCTAGAAAACCCAGGTGGTGCAATTCCGAATCCTGGCGGTAGATTTATCGTTCGCGGAGAAGCATTTACAGGCGTTGGCGCTCGAGCTACTTGCCAAGCAGCAGGCGATGGCCGGCGAATTACTGTGTGACGGCTGGGTGGAGGAGAGCTTGAGGAATTCCCAGCGTCGCGAAACCGCCAGAGTGAATCAAGTACCGCATTCTCGAGTGGTTTCCCAGTAAGAGAAGTTTGTTTGCGTAATAGCTCCTCCAGCTTGTCAGTCTTGTCATCATCTTCCAGCGACTCATCCTGCAGCACCGGAAGGCACAGCTCATAGACTTCGTCGGAGACCATCGTTAAAGCTGAAATGAGGGATGATGATGTCGCGCAAAAGTTAGTGGGCGGTTTTAGTAATGTCGGAAGCGTAGTAAGCAACTATTGGTGTGTTCAGGGTGATGTTTGGGGATAAATTAAGGATTAAAGTGGTCTTTGGGGGTGTCGCAGGAAAGGAGAGATGAGCAGCCAAAAGAAGCAAAGAGTGAGCTAGCGAACGAGCACAGTGACAACAGACTGGCTTTGTTAGATTGCTAGGATGGAGCAGAGGGTGATGAAGCTCTGGGTGGTGCAGCCTTATGCAGGCGCATGCTTCGATAATGTGGGGACGGGATCCGAGAAGTCTATCTGCGCGTCAGTTAGCCCAAGGTGGAACGGGAATAAAGTTGATTGCGTGGTATCTTACAAGGCTACATTGCAGCAGACAGTTGGTAGCAAGTGAAGTAGAGGGATAATGAAGGGGGGGTGTGCAGTATAAGATTGTAGGTTTGGTGGATGTGCGAGGCAGCTGAAGTACCCTCGCCTTCCAGTTCGACCTGGAAGTGATTGGTGCTCCCTGCTTTCCTGCCGGGGGGACGACAACGACAGCGACGCCTGCTTTCTTGCCCTGCTGTGCTTGATGCTGCTTCACCGGCAGACAAATCCACTTATAGTTGCCCGAAGAAATGACCCTGGAATCTCTCTAGGAGTCTTTTGAAGAATTTGCGGGAGCCAATCTCGATTTCTCAGTCGAGAGATTAACACATTGGTAATGTGGCGTATCGTGGCTTGCCTTTGCCTCTCCATCGGATCATCGAAACCGCAAACGCCCATCTTACTTACTGCCTCTTTCCTCTTACACCACTCACCTTCTATGAATGATTAAAGCCAGCATTTCCGTATCTAAAGGACCCCTTCAGTACTCCTCCTTTACCATCCTCTCATAGCCCCGCGCAATTCCACTTTCAAATCCTCAGGTTACCAACTATGCCCGCCGACGACTATGATGCACGCGCCCTTGCACTTCCCATAGACGAACCTCTATCCTCAGCTCGCCGCTCCGCTAGTCCAACATGGACGCGAAGGTCTACCTCCTTCCGCCGCAACAGATCATCTTATTCTTCCCATACAGCAACCCTCAAAGCACGATTCCTAAAGAATGCCGAGAGGATGCATAAGCGAGTTATGAAAATATATCAGCAACTATCCCCTTTGTATCGAATACTCGTGGGCCTAGGCATCCTAATAGCGCTGGTCCTTGGGATACTCTTCCTAGTATATAACGAGCGTATTTTCGGCATGCTTGCTCCATTCGCAAAAAAGTGGCGGGATATCACAGCGGGTTGGCTAATCCTTTGGGCATTGATATTCGTGGTCTCTTTCCCACCATTAATAGGATATTCATTGCTACTAACCATTGCTGGCTTTGTATACGGTTTTCCAAATGGGTATGTCGTTTGCTACACGTAACTGTGTCCTGTCTATACTAAGCAGGTCTCATCTAGCTGGTTCATCGCTGCAAGCGCCACAATTGTTGGCAGCACTGTCTCCTTTATCCTCTCCCGGAGTCTTTTGAAAAGTATGGTCCACCGTCTTATTGCGAATGATAAGCGTTTTGCTGTATTAGCCCTTACACTAAAGCACGATGGCCTCAAACTCCTCGTCATGATAAGGCTATGCCCGCTGCCGTACTCTCTCTCTAACGGCGCCATCGCCACATTCCCAACCGTGCACTGGGCCTCCTTTGCTCTCGCTACCACCATCGTTAGCCCCAAACTTATGCTGCATATCTTCATCGGCTCACAGTTCGATAGGATTGCCGAGCAAGACGGCAAAAGGGATACGAAAACAAAGGCTCTTAACTATCTGAGTATTTTAATTGGTGTCATGGCCGGCGTTCTAACGGGGTGGTTTATGTATCAGAAAACAAAGCAGCGTGCGCGGGAGCTGGAAGCTGAAGAGCGCGAGAGTGTCCAGAGGGCCTCGATTGACGGCCTCGACCATGAATATGCAGATGACCCGGATGCTTCGGAGGCGACTGAAGCGCTAAGAGAAGACGACGACGACATCAGCTTAAGATCGGCATACGGAGATGAGACTTCCAGTTACCATGATGAACCCAGCGATGGTGAAGACAACGATCAGGATGATGTATTCAAATCAGGAGATGGCGATGAGGAGGATATGATTGGGAGGCATTAAATCTTTCCGCTGCGCTCTTCAACGTGGGATTCATATTTCTGTTTTGAGTAAGCCTGTAGACTTTGAAACGTGAGCACTAATGAGGCTCTTGACTGATGGCGTCTGGGGCATGTTTGACGTTAGGTTAACATAGAACTTCGCATTAACGCATAGACGGGAGTTACAGATCCAGCATTTGGGCCTCCAAATGTACATGAAGACTTTTAGAAGCCGCGGCTTTGGATATCGACAACATGGAAACATTATTGTATAAAATGTTACTATAAGCAACTCAATCTAAAATATTATTTGAGAGGAACGTGCTTGTACAAATTATACTTGCTCTGTTTTCATATCCATATCCTTTGGGCGAGACCCATGTGCTTTGTTTCAAACAAAGGTTGGGAGAGCCAATCGAGGATCCACAATCAAAACATTCTAAAACTTATAACTCTTTCTCGTCAAGGCACCTCTTCGTCGTCGTCGTCGTCGTCGTTTTCGAACCCAAAGCTAAATTCATTATCGCCTTGTCTTGGCTCATTCATCTTAACCAGCTCCTCCCACTTTCCTCTGCTCTTCCGCTTCCTAGCCTTTGTCCCTCTCTTCAACTCTTCTAAAACATCCTCCAGAACTTCTGGACACCTCTCCTTCAGCCTTCCCAGAAACAACCCAAACGCATCCGTCACACCGTCTGCAAATCCGCTGACTTGGCTCTTCTGATCCCTTAAAAACTCAAGCACATCTGCAATTCTTTGTCTCGGGACGAAATTTTGCGTAAGCGCCAGACTCTCTGATAGGTTCAAAACAAGGTGGAACCAACCTGAGGGTACATGCAGCACTTCGCCAGCATGACAGATAGCTTCGCGGCAACCGGGAGTGCGTCGCGCAAGGGAGTGGAAGGACAGAAGATACTCAGCGATGCTGAGAGGGGAGGTTATTTCAGACTGATCGGGGGAGATAATGACACCCGGGGGAGGAGGGAGGGTGGGGTGAGAAGGGAAGAGGATCCAGTACTTGGTGCCTGTTAAGACGGCATTCCAGGCGCTTGGGTGCGTGTCAGAGTTGTTCCAGCCAAAGGTCTCGAGATCGTAGGACTAACCTGGTCGCATTAGGATCTTTATGGAAAGTGCTTCCGCTTCTCTCGGGCCCCATGATCATCCATCTACAGTCTGGTCGCTGATCGCCTAGTACACTGAAAAAGTCTTCGCCGAAGCAAGTTGGTGGCCAATATGCTGCATCTTTTGCATCTTTACCAACGGAGATATCCATCTTCTCCACAAAGCTTCGGTCAAACAGGTAGAGTGGGCTTTCTTCACTACTGTTGTTCATATAATCCATATATGTCTTAAGCGGCCAGTCCACCGCTTCAGCGCGGAACTTGACATTGGCATATTTCGAGAGCAGCGTCTTTGGCGTCCAATTCTTATAAACAGACCACTCTTTGACGGGAGACGTTAGGATGAACGGCGTATCTGTCCATTCTGCAGAGAACTCCTCATGAGTAAGATCAGGGAATCGTGGAATTAAATTTTGTAATGGTATATTGGTCGTGTATGGCTCCAAGGACATGTGGGCGCAGTGAAACGGACGGTAGAGGACATCCGAGAAGAGGTTCCTGCATGAAACGCGGAATTGCGATGTATGCGGAAGTTTTAGGTATGTTGAGCGCCATGTGCCATACCATACAAATTTTTTGGGAGGAAACCTTATGGTATATTTTAACTTAAATCAGGCATGGATATATATGGAACTTGAGTCAAAAATGATAATCACACATATATGGAAAAAATAAGTCAAAAACAGTTACATTGACAAGATATATATATGTGTGTGAAGAGGCCTAACTCGAAGATTTTATACGAGTCTTGTGACTGACTGCGCTACAGATATAACGCGTATGGTGTATCAGAGAAACAGTGAACTCCACTTGCACAATACAAATACGGGACAGACACACTGACGAAGGCGATCAAATGGAAGAATATGAAATTTACATCGAGGTTGTTTGTGGTGAGTTGAAAAAGAGCTCGAATCACTTCGGGGAAGACACTTAGAGAAAATTGCCCACGTACTCTATAAACAAATTCTTCCACAGTTCTTCAGCGCTAGTGAAAGCATATAGAGCTTTGCAAGTGCCACCTAATCTCACCAAATCTGATGCATCTAGCTTTTCCAGGAAATGGTTCAAAAGTTCATCAGGCAGTTTACAAAAGAGTCCGCATGCAAATTTGATGTTTCGAGAGGCTGTATATGCGTTGCCTGATGGCTTGATGCCCAATGGGTGGCTCGGGATGGCCACGGGAGCATCTCCTGAATCTTCGCCGATCGAGGACGACAACTTTATTCTTTTAACCCGATAGTATTTGTTGTCCTCTTCCACGCGCAAACATGCGTCAAGCGGGACTGCTGATGGAGCCATATATTTTTCTATGCCTCGCAAGTCGGCCAAAGCAGTAATATAGAAAAAGAACAATGTGCAATCAACGATCACTCACGGCTGAAGGGAATTTGAGTTCTCGGGTGAGTAGGAGGTTCAGGACGGGCGCAGAATTTATGACCATTTACCTCCGCTATGCGCCGCTGCCACCAAATTAGCGCCATTCGCTAAAAATTAAAAAAGTCTGCGGCAACTACTTCATCTCCTACACTAACTCCATCATCTTTACAACAGCCACAACATATCCAAGACAACCTTCAACCACTAGATATCACCTCCACTCTCACTTAAGAGGGTAGGTATCTAGTCTCAGCACAACTTCACTTTTACATCTGCGGCGGTATCTGGGGGATCACCACCGCCTTCAGCCCCACCACACTTTCTTCCCGGGCACGGCGCAGAGCTTGTGATCGCCCTTCCTCAGTCGCAATCATGGCTGATGCAAAAGGCCTCGAGGATGTTCCCGAAGGTATGTTCTATCCGTATACCTGGTTCAATCACTTTATCGCTGCGGGGAGCAGTTATCTCGATCAACTTCATACCGTCTAACAACTGTTTCACAGGTCAAATTGAATCCAACTATGACGAGACCACGGACTCCTTCGACGCCATGAACTTGAAACCAGAACTTCTCCGTGGTGTTTATGCCTACGGTTTCGAGCGCCCATCCGCGATTCAACAGCGCGCCATCATGCCCGTTATCAAGGGTGCGTGTTATTCATAGAGCCTTGGAAGCTGAGAGTGATTGACATAATATTTAGGACACGACGTTATTGCACAGGCGCAATCTGGAACTGGCAAGACTGCCACTTTCTCAATCTCCGTCCTCCAGAAACTCGACCCGAACATCAAGTTCTGCCAGGCTCTTATTCTTGCACCTACCCGTGAGCTGGCCCAACAAATCCAGAAAGTTGTTGTTGCCATCGGTGATTTCATGAATGTTGAGTGCCATGCTTGTATCGGTGGCACCAGCGTTCGTGACGACATGAAAGCCCTGCAGGAGGGGCCCCAGGTTGTCGTTGGTACACCCGGCCGTGTTCAAGATATGATTCAACGCCGTGTACTCAAGACCGACCACATGAAGATGTTCGTTCTTGATGAGGCTGACGAGATGTTGTCCCGTGGGTTCACCGAGCAGATCTACGACATCTTCCAGCTTCTCCCTCAGTCCACCCAGGTTGTTCTTCTTTCCGCAACCATGCCTCAGGACGTGCTCGAGGTCACCACGAAGTTTATGCGTGACCCTATCCGCATCCTCGTAAAGAAGGATGAACTGACCTTGGAGGGTATCAAACAATTCTATATTGCTGTCGAGAAGGAAGATTGGAAGTTAGACACGCTCTCCGATCTTTACGAGACCGTTACTATTACCCAAGCTGTTATTTTCTGCAATACTAGGAGAAAGGTCGACTGGCTTACTGACAAGCTTACTGCCCGGGATTTCACTGTCTCTGCCATGCATGGCGATATGGACCAGGCTCAGCGCGATGTCATTATGAAGGAGTTCCGCTCGGGCTCTTCGCGTGTCCTTATTGCAACAGATCTTCTTGCCCGAGGCATCGATGTTCAACAGGTCTCCCTCGTCATTAATTATGACCTGCCTGCCAACCGCGAGAACTACATTCACCGCATCGGCCGTGGTGGACGTTTCGGCCGAAAGGGTGTCGCAATCAACTTTGTTACAGCTGAGGATGTACGAATGATGAGAGAAATTGAACAATTTTACAGCACCCAAATCGAGGAGATGCCAATGAATGTGGCTGGTAAGTTAGCCCATGTTAGATTTTAATGAACTGAATACTGATATTTGTCTATAGACCTTATCTAGGCAACTGCCTTCACGAAACAAATCACCTATCTCGACAATACTAGCTACTTGTGTCCTGCCGGTATGTCAGCTTGTGATTTTGTGGTTGTCTTTACTATTGTCTTCTGCCTGGTGTAGGGTCGCCCCATTGTTTCTGGTCAGAACAAAAAAGCGGGAGAGGGGAGGGTCTACACTTGTGGCATTCCGGCGTTTAGTCAATTTTTTGTCAGGTACTTTCTGCAAAACGCATGTCCGATGATGTTAGAAAAGGGAGGGTTGTCGTTTATATGGCAAATTTTCCTTGAGAACTTTTTCCTTCACCATCGGCTGTTCTCTGTACTAGGGATTGCTGTGCTACTCTTTTCTTGGTTATCATGACGTGGTGGAGGATGATCCACGACTAGACGTGTCACTGACGACAGTAATGGTCTCTCTTCTTTATAGAGCGGTCTGGACATCTGTCCAATCCTCCCATTTTTGCCCATGTCATTTGGTGACCTTTATTATCTTAGTAACTTGAATTCATACGCTTATGCTAATGCAATTTTTGCCTACAACATTATATCAAGTAATAATATACCAACTCTCCGCTAAGAGTGGGGTAGCTGTAACCCCTTTAAAACTAATACTCATAGAATATAAGAGGTCCTGTAGTAAAATATATCATTATAGTATTTATAATAACTCTTAAATAAAAGCTTTCTTATAATTACTTTATAAGGAAATATAAAATATTTAAGTACTCTACCTTTAAAAAAACGCAAAAGTGTAAGCTATAAGATAGGGTTAGGTATATTATTATTTTACATCCATTATATTATACTACGTAGTAATACTACATATAATAATTAGGGAAGCGGTAAATGGACACCCCCCAATTGATACACGGACACCCCCCACTAATTAAGTTTAGTTCCTTTCTAATCAAGTTAGAATATTACGTGAATTTAAGTTTTGCATCTGCATCGCGAAAATTAAAGTTATTAAAATATAACTTTTATGACTGTAATACCTCAATTAAGTCTTAATTTCGACTATAGTACAACTAGTAGAGTCTAAATTAAAGTTGGAATGTACTAAAGGAGCCCTTAGCAAAGTCCTTATAAAAGGGCAGAGCTCCTAGGCCTCTAAAAGCCTGCTAAATATCACCACCAATATTAGGCGCGGCACCTCTAATAGTATCTTAAGTTCTACCATTATTTGCACTATATAACCCACCCTACCTACTCCCGAGTCGATTGATTAGATTACGTAGTACCCTATAAGGCGCCGCGTAAACTTATTTAGGTGCTGCTACCTCTGCTTAATGTCTACGAGCTGCCTCTACGAGCACACCCGTAATCGCGCCTGCGCCCGCGCCCGTCGCGCGCCCATACCCAAAGCATTACCCCACCCCAGCCTCTAACTGTTAAGCACCGCCGCGGCCGCCCAGCTGGCTCTATTCGCGTTGATACGTCGACTCGTCGCGAGCCATTAGTATTTGAACAGAATAACGGGTATATACGCGTGGGCGCACGCGTAGGCGCACGCGCAACCGCGGTCGCGCACTAATGCAGATACAAACTACTTAAATTCACGTGATATTCTAACTTAATCAGGAAGAAACTAAACTCAATCAGTGGGGGGTGTCCGTGTACAATTAGGGGGCGTCCATTTACCGCTTCCCTAATAATTATTATTCATTGCTTAACGTCTAATTTAGATCCCTATTGGGCCCACGCGGACTACTCCTTATTTATAAATAGGGAGAAAACTCTACTTAAGAAAACCCTATAATCCATCTCCCCGCCTTTTAGGACTCGCCTACTTAGCGCCTATAAGTTGCTTATAGTGCTCTACTACCTTACTTTTTAACCTCCTTAGGAACCACTGCTGCCGTAACAAGTCTATATATTAATATAAGTAAGCGGATATAGGAGGACGACACGGTAAACGATATAGTAAAGTAAGTGAAGTAGATAAACTTAATGCGATTAATAATGTCTGTAAGGGCGCGAAGAGGCTTTAAGGAAGATTTAAAGGAATAATATAAATTCTATCTAAATCTAAGGGTATATAGCTCTTGCAGAGAACAAGACGTTACGTAAAGAAGAGAAAGGAATATAGGAAACTTATAGCTAAATATTCGTGGTCTTAATAGTAGACGCGTGGGTATAAGCCCATGCGGATTTTAATAGGTTTTAACCAAATTCCATTACATTAGTGGAATTTGGTGGAGACTAGTAGAAATTAATTAAGTTAGCGGAATTTAGCAGAATTTAATTAAAGCGTTAGAATTTATCTATTAAGTGTTTTATTAAGATATTCCTACTATAACTAGGCTAGTCCCGTTATAGTACCCCCCCTCTTTGGCCAAAGGTCCAAAATAATTTGATTTAGTTAAGAATTTATAACTTATTACCTTATAAGCGTTATAATATGGTTTGAGTTCTTTTTAATTTTAAGTTTCCTGCTATTATATTTCATGTCTTCGTGTTAGGTGGCAGTTATTTACCTTTATATTATATCCATCTAGCCAGAGCAGGCCGCGAAGGATAGTCTTTATGGAATTCTTTTACTAGGGAAGGCGCGTCGGCCTTAACCTATTTATAGGTTTTATAGGTTTGTGTTTTATATCCTTCCCACTTAATAAAAAGTTTAAACCGTTTAGATTATATTTTCTATCGCATATTATTAATTAAGTTAATAAAGTAAGAACCGTTACCATTATCAACAATTACGGAAGGTGGCGGCGGCACTTTATAGGTTATAGGTTCGTCTTTTAAGGGTTATAGTAAGCTTACGTAAAACATCAGATATATTTTTATTTTAATTAGTAGTTTAAGCTTATAAGTATATAGGCTCAATTTCTTCTTAATTTGGTATAGGCCCGTAAATTTCTAATTAAGTTTCTTTAAGGGCCGTTAAGTCTTTAGGTTTCGTATATTTAGGTAAATTATATTATCTTCCTTAAAGTCCTATGTAGGAGCTCGTCCTTTATTTACATGCCATTTCTATACTGTTTAAGCGTACGTTAATTTACTTTGTAATAATTCCGTTAACTGCTTTATTTAATTAATAAAGTTATGCGCGTTAATTAACTAAATCCGTTTAATTATGGGTCCTATCGTGTTAATTTTGGGTTAGGGGTCTTATCCGTAGGTTATATAGAACGGCGTCACGTCTATTAATACATTTATTGTATTATTTGCAGTAAACTCAGCTAAAGGCAGCCATTTTCCCCAGTTATCTTATAGGTAGGAGTAGTACATTTATAGGTATTGTTCTATAATTATATTTACAATTTCGGTTTAACTATCTGTCTCTAGATAAAATACAGTTAAGAGTTATATTTAAATACTTAATTATTTATATAGGGCTTACCAGAAGTCTAAAACGAACTGGCTTCTATAGTTAGATATTATTAAGTTAGGAAGTCCGTGTAGCTTAAAGACATACTTAATAAAATATTTGGCTACTAATATCGCATTAATTAAGTCTATAGGGATTATATATTGATTTTTATAAGACGGTTAATAACTACTATAACATTCGTAAACCTATTACTATTAGGCAAGTCAACTATAAAGTTAATTAAAATATCGCGCCATCTTTATATTGGAATTGGTAGCGGTTAAAGTACTCCTTATTTCTTTATATAAGAGGTCTTTCCACACACGTACATCCTATATGCTCGAACGTATTTTCATACGTAGTCGTGCATTATAGGCTAGTAGTATACTTGTTAAACAATCTCATAAGTCTTTACATAGCCAGAATGCCCTACTCTAGGGGAGTTATATATAAATCTAAGTATCTTAAATCATAAAGGCTCGGAATTCGGAACTACTATCTTCTATTAATAGTACAATCGATTGTTTCGAATTTCGCATTTAGCGAGTATAATATCCTTATACTATCGTTTTCCCGTTTAAATCACTTTTATTACATCTATTATCCATATATTATTCTTGTATTTATATTCCATTAGCTTATTAATTTCTATTTTCTATTTATTAACTTCTAATTTATTTCTATCAAGTTCCATATCTAGGAATATAGGACGTAGTTTTTTAAAACATTTAGGGGGTAATAAAATCCGTAATTAATTTATAATCCATTTATTATTATTATTCATTGCTTAACGTCTGATTCGGATCCCTGTTGGGCCTACGCGGACTACTCCTTATATATATATGGGGAGAAAACTCTATTTGAGAAAACCCCATAATCCGTCTCCCCGCCTTTTGGGGCTCGCTTATAAGTCGCCTACAAGTTACCAGTGGTGCTCTACTACCTTACTTTTTGACCTTTTTAGGAACCACTACTGCTATAACAAACCTATAGACGCGCTAGTATTATATACTGTACTCTACTCCTGTAGAGTTATTAGGGGGCGCCTATTACTCGCCCCTTTGCCTTCTATTACTATTTCCTTTACAACCCAGAACTGGTCTAGCATATTTTAGCTAATAAGCCACTGGGTAGCCGCCTTGAGGCCTTTCTATATTAAGAGCAGTATATTATAGTTTTCTATGCCAGCTGCTAAGAGCATTACTTCTTAACCGGTACATAAGGGGCATAACAGTATTACGTGTTTTGGTGTCTATCTTAGCCAGCCATATTCGCACCTTAGGCTACCTACTGGGACACCTACCTAGTAAAGCCAATCTTTTAGTCCTATTATTCCTATCCTTAAGAGTATTGCTATTGTATTTTCTGCCTTTATTAGGCCCTCTTAGAGCCCTTAGGTATTTACCTCCTATAGTATTACCTATGCTACAGCTTAGGTTCCCCTTGCCTAAGCCTGCCTCTATACCTTTAACTCCTATTCATCTCTCCAGTATTAGTCCAACTAGTATTGTATTGCAGTAGATGGTTTTCCAGTACTCTTTTATACTCTACTTTGGCTCCTTTCTCTCCCTTACTATTATCTTTACTGGCCTCTTACGCGTCTCCCTTCCTCCTCTATATAGGCCTGGGCCCTAGCGCTATACTATTCTTCTTCTACTTTCTCCACCTGTTTTCCTAATATATCTTCCCTACTTTAGGGTTGTTAGTTCCTTCTCCTATAGGGCACCCTAGGGTCCCTCCATAGTTTATTTAGGCGTGTCTTAATATACTTTATAACGTTAGAGTTGCATTCCTTTTACACCCTTTGTATTGCATTGGCTTCAATATATAGTTATAGGGGGGGAATATTGGCTTCCTTCTTAAGCAGTGCTATGGCCGTTCGCTTATACCCACCTATTATACTCCTAAGGTAGGCTATTTAGACCTTTTAAAGTGGTTTAAGGAGTGATTTAGGGGGGCCTTTCTTGGTTTCTCTAGTGGCCTAAATGCTAGATCTATATATCATGGTTAGCTAGACAACTGCTGTATATAGTAGGCGTGACCTCTAGAAGTATGGACCCTATATAGAATTAACAATCCTAGACATGGCGATATACTATACTTGGCCCTTACGGGCCGCTTACGCCGCATATACGCTCCACTAGAGCTTACTATCTACCCACACTCCTAATACCCTTAGGCCTTAAACCAGTTAACCCCCAAAGCCTTAGATATAAATTGTATACTAAAGATCTACAGATTGGTTACATTTTCTTATAAAATAGATTAGCTAGTATTTCTCTAGTAAGAATTGGACTCTATATTATCTTACCCATTCTATATAGGTGTTATAGGCTTTCTCTAGTGTCCTACAGTTCTCTGCGGCTATTGGCCTATATATAATTAGGTTTGTGTTATTAATAAAGCCTATCCCCTAGGTCGCCCCTTCCTTAAAGGTGTTAAGTAGGTTGCTTATAAAGAAGAGGAAGAGTATAGGCGATAGAGGTAATCCTTATGGTATTCCTATTATAACTGTAATAGGGGGGCTCTAGTATCCGCTAAAGACTAGTAATGTTTCTTTCTAGCCTATAAATCCTTAAATAAATTAAATAATCCATTCTAGGAAGCCCTTTGCCTTAAGGATGTATAGGAGACGCTTATAGGGTATATTATTATAGGCGCCGCTAATATTTAGGCTAAGCATTAATACTACAAAGTCCTTTCGCATAGCCTATGCAGTTTTAATGGTAGTAGTGAGTAGTATAAGTGCTAATAGCGTTAAGCGATTCTTTCTTGCCCCCATTTAGCTTTGTGGTAGTAGGGCATGTTTCTCTACCATGTCTGCTATGCAGTCTACTATAACCTTTTCTAAGATCTTACTTAGGGTATTTTCTAAGGCAATAGGGCGGTAGCTTCCTAGGATTAAGTAGTCTACTTTACCTTCTTTTTATAAGACAACCATTATTATGGATCTTTTAAGTTACAGGTAGTAGCCTATTACAAAGCATGCTCTAGCTACATCTGCAAGCTAAGGTGCTATAAGTGGTCCATAGGTCTTTAGGGCTTTGTTTAGGATCCTATCTAGTCCTAGTGCTATATTATTTAAGAGGCAGCTAATAGTTCTAGCCATTTCTTTAGTTGTTATATCGCTATTAACCCTTAGGCAAGTCACCGGTATTTTACTAGTAATATCGCTAAGGTCTACTAGAGCCAGTTAAGGGAAAAATATTTCTATAAGGATCTTTGCCTTCTTGTTATTATTGCTTATAGCCTATAGTTCGCCTACTCTTTATAGGGGTGGTAGGTATAGATCTTCTACTAGGCGTCCCGCCTTTTTTTTTACCCATTTCACTATGGTCTAAAGGCCCTTGTTATAGGGGAGACTTAGGTTAGTAGTGTGTTCGTTTATAAACCATCTCCAGTTATTCCTTACTTCTTTTCTTAGGGTATTCTTTAGCTAGTTTCTTATATCTTTATATCATCTCTTATCCTTAGAATTGTGGCTGCTTATATATTTCCTCCTTGCTCGTCATTAGCCGGCTATAAGGGCCGCGCACTATGCGGACCATACATATCGCGCGTAGGGGCCTGGTTTTAAAACTGGGCAGTGCTCTTTTAGCCCGCTTTTAATTACTACCTAGATCCTTTCTAGTCTTTAATCAATTTCCTTAGGGGTAGCCAATAAGCCTTGCTTATTTAGTATTAGGTGGATTTCTTCTAAGTCTTAGAGTTATTATTTAATTATATTAAGGAAGCTATCTATATTAAGCTTCCTTATTGCATATCTTTTGCCATTTAGTTGCGCCTTAATGTCCAAATCTAGTTATATCTAGATAGGGATATGGTCTAAGGTAAGTACCTATTCTTCTTTAGGGGAGCACCTTTTAAGTCTCTGGTATAGGTTTTCGTCCATAATCATAAGGTTAATTGTACTTTTGGCGGTGCCCTATTGCTATATAATTGCACCTGGGGGGGTAGCTAGCTTAAGGCCCCCATTATCTATAGCTCTTAGTAGGCACTCTATCTGTTAATTAGCAGCAATATAGATGCCCCCCCACTATAGGTAGTAGAGGTTCATGTCTCCTAGTAGGATAGACTCCGCGTATTCAGTTTCTAGCAAGCTTATTACAGATATAATATTCTCTATCTATGCTACCCCTTCAACCCTAGGGTTATAGATATTAATAATTTGTACTAGTCCCCTATATATCTGGATAGTTATAACTATAATATCTAGGTTAACTGCCTGCCATAACCATAAGGCAAGGCTGATATTTTTACTAATTATAAAGCATACGCGTATAGCTGCTTTTGGTTTATATAGGAGCTAAAATCCTTAGGGGTAGTATATTAATTGTGTGTAGGTATTATAATATAGCTCTTATATAGCAAGAATATAATATTTCTCTAGGTCTAGACTGTCTAGTAGGGGCCTTACTAGACAGTGGTTTATATTGCCACAGTTATACTATATAATGGTCAAATGGCGGACCCCTAGCAGGGGTCCTTCGCCTCTCCTTTACTCCTCGCTTCTTCCGTTTCCACTTTCTCTAAAATATTTAGAACTTCTATCTTCTGTATTTACTCCCTAGCCACTACTTATTTTATATAGAGCTTTCTATTTCTATATCTTGTATTCCTACTAGCCTTTCTAAATCTAAGTTTGTTATTGCCTCCGGTTCTTCCCCCGTTCTTACTAGTTGGCTATATACCCCTTATAAGCCAGCTATATGTGTTATATTTACCGCGTTAAATCTAATTCTTAATTATCCCGGCCTTAAACTTGCTATAGCCGTCCATAGGGGTCTTCCTACTAGGCGTCCTCTCCCTTATATCCTATATATCCCTTATATCCCTATTTAGTCTAGTAATGTTACACAGCGTCGCTTTTAGCCCGTTAAGGCTTAGGATGGCTAGCTTAGCCCCCCAGTATTAAAGGTAGAAAATGCTAGGAAGACACCTACGTCCCCCTAGCTTATTGCCTATTGTTTCCATTTATATAACCTAGCGTGCAGTTATTCCCGTAGCTATTAAGCCCTTTCCTTCCATCTCCTATATTTAATGCAGCCTTCTCTCTCCCACGCCTTATGTGTACTTCAGTAACAGTTCGCGCATTTTATTTGGTCTTAATTTATACATTATCTTATATCATAGGGGCCTACACAGTAGCCGCAGCACACCTATGCTGCGTATGTGGATTAGGTGTGTCCCTATTATATACAGTAATAACATCATTCTAGGCGTAGTCTGTGGTTATAGAGCCTTATATTGTATATAAGGCCATTTATAATTATTCCTTTTTGGATAAGGAGTTTTTACATTTCTAGTGTATATACACTAACAATAAGAGAGCTATACGTTCATCTATTGTTTCTCTGGCAAGTCTCTAGCACCCTTTATATCCTCTTATTATTCTCATTATATGCTTAGTTTGTATTTTCCTATTAAAGCTATTAGATCTGGGTAATTACAAGTCCTGGTATAAGGCGTTCTATTTGTTTTACTATCTCCTATATAGTTGCTGTATTATCCACCTAGCGTCCCCTTTTTACCCTAAGGCTTATAGAAACCAATAGGACTTTAACTAGGTGATCTTTATAAAGCACTTTTATGCTAATACGCTCTCCTAGCCTATCCCCTACCCTTACGGCCCATTCCTTTGCCTATTAGTCCTTTAGGGTAACTCTAATGTCTCCACTCCTAAGGTGTTAAACTGCGATAGCATTATAGACCTCCTTATAAATCTTTATAAGAACTTCTGTTTCTAATTATCCCCTAAGTTCCTCTACCTTTTCTATATTTGGTTATATTATAATTATATACCCAGTTGTTATTTTTAGGGGGGTAGGTTCCCTATACTATAGAAGCGCAGCTACGGCGGCCTAGGTGCGGTTCGCCTATAGGGGGGGGTTTTATTTATCTTTGATTTTATTTAGCCATTAGAGGATTTAATTAAGGGTTTACTAGAGGGGCGCCTAAGGTTTACTAGACTGGAGCCATTCTGCTAGCTACATTAGTTTATAATAGCTAATAGATGCTCCCCTATAGTTCTAGATACTAGACGCGTCTAAAAGGCTTTATATTTTGTTAGATACCTTCTTAATTAGGGTATTTCCACTTTCTAGTGTGGTATTCACCTATCCTTATTGTTGTTGTGGGGGGCTATTGTTGGGTATAGGTCTGGCGGTCGCGCGCAACTATATACCACCGTTGTTCCACCTGTGCCTCCCCTATAATGCATGCATCTTAGGGGATTATTAGGGTGTTTTTTAGGGTTCTTTTGGTTGGTTTGGTCTTTTTAGGCTAGGTGCAGCAAGAGCTCTAAAAGTTGTTTCTCCTATAATCCATTTATCCAAAGCATTTGTAGGTAGGTCTTATAATTATTATATTAATACATTAGGCTTCTAATTAAGTTTGCCTGGTTAGTATATAATCTTAAAGTTAAATTATAAGAGGTATTCAGCCTAACGAATTTAGCGCTGCGTTAATTGCTTTATAGTTATAAAGTACTGCAGGTTCTTATAGTCCGTTAACACGTATATTGGGAACAACAATCCTTCTAGCTTAGGACGCTATTATTTAAAGCATTTAATAATTGCAAGTAGTTCCTTATTATATATCTTATAGTTCAATTCGGCAGGGACGAGTTTCCAAGAGAGAAAGGCTACTAGACGTAGCTTACCATTCTTATTATATTATAACAACACTCCCCCTAGCGCATAATTAGACGAGTCTATTTTAACAATACATTTAAAGTTAGGGTTAAAGTGGGTAAGAATTAAAGCAGTTATAAAGCGATATTTTAAGTTATTAAAAGCTTGTTTGCATTTAGTGGACTATTTAAATTTTATATTCTTTTTTATTAGGTTTACTAATAGCTAGGCAATTTCTAAGAAGTAGTTAATAAATTAATAATAGAAGTTTACGAATTCTAGAAATCTTTAAATATCTTATATATTACTAGGGCTTCCCTAGTTTACAATCGCAGCGATTTTCTTAAGGTCTATTTTAATTCCATTACGGGACAGCACCAAACCCTTTGACTTTTGGAGCTCTTGCTATACCTAGCCCAAAAAGACCAAACCAACTAAAAGAACCCTAAAAAACACCCTAATAATCCCCTAAGATGCATACATTATAGGGGAGGCACAGGTGGAACAACAGTAGTACGCAGTTACGCGCAACCGCCAGACCTATACCTAATAATAGCCCCCTATAACAACAATAAGGACGGGCAAATACTATACCAGAAAGCAGAAATACCCTAATTAAGAAGGCATCTAATAAAATATAAAGCCTATTAGATGTGTCTAATATCCGGAACTATAGGGGAGTATTTATTAGCTATTATAAACTAATATAGCTAGCAGAATGGCTCCAGTCTAGTAAACCTTAGGCGCCCCTCTAGTAAACCCTTAATTAAATCCTTTAACGGCTAAATAAAATTAAAGATAAACAAAAACCCCCTTAATAGGTAAACTGTACTTAGGCCGCCATAGCTGCGTTTCTATAGCATAGGGAACCTACCCCCCTAAAGATAATAACTGGGTATATAATTACAATACAACTAAATATAGAAAAGGTAGAGGAACTTAGGGGACAATTAGAAACAGAAGTTTTTATAAAGATTTATAAGGAGGTCTATAACGCTATTATAGTCTAACACCTTAGGAGTAGAGATATTAGAGTTACCCTAAAGGACTAATAGGTAAAGGAACGGGCTATAAGGGTAGGGAATAGGCTAGGAGAGTATATTGGTATAAAAGTGCTTTATAAAGATTACCTAGTTAAAGTCCTATCGGTTCCTATAAGCCTTAGGGTAGAAAGGGGACGCTAGGTAGATAATATAGCAACTATATAGGAGATAGTAAAATAAACGGAACGCCTTATACTAGGACTTGTAATTACCCAGATCTAATAGCTTTAATAGGAAAATATAAACTAAGCATATAATAAGAATAATAAGAGGATATAAGGGGCGCTAAAGACTTGCTAGGGAAATAATAGATAAATATATAGCTCCCTTATTATTAGCGTATATACACTAGGAATACAAAAACTCCTTATCTAAAAAGGAATAATTATAAATAGCCTTATATATAATATAAGGCTCTATAACTACAGACTATACCTAGAATGATATTATTGTTATATATAATAGGGACACACCTAATCCATATACGCAGTACAGGTATGCTGCGGCCACTATATAGGCCCCCATAATATAAGATAATATATAAATTAAGACTAAATAAAATGCGTAAACTGTTACCAAAGCATATCTAAGGTGTAGGAGAGAGAAGACTGCATTAAATATAGGAGATGGAAGGAAAGGGCTTAATAGCTATAGGAATAACTATACACTAGGTTATATAAATGGAAACAATAGGTAATAAATTAGGGGGATATAGGTATCTTCCTAGCGTTTTCTATCTTTAATACTAGGGGGCTAAGCTAGCCATCCCAAGCCTTAACGGGCTAAAAGTAACGCCATATGATATTACCAGACTGAATAGGGATATAAGGGATATATAGGACATAAAGGAGAGAACGCCTAGTAGAAAGACCCCTATGGACAGCTATAGTAAGTTTAAGGCCGGGACAATTAAAAATTAGATTTAACGCGGTAAATATAATATATATAGCTGGCTTATAAGGGGTATATAGCTAACTAGCAAGAACGGGGGAAGAACTAGAGGTAATAACAGACTTAAATTTAGAAAGGCTAGTAGGAATATAAGATATAGAAATAGAAAGCTCTATATAAAATAAGTAGTGGCCAGGGAGCAAATATAGGAGACAGAAGTTCTAAATATTTTAGAGAAAGTAGAAATGGAAGAAGTAAGAAATAAAGGAGAGGTAAAGGACCCCTACTAGAGGTCCGCTACTTAACTATTATATAGTACAACTACGGTAATATAAACCACTATCTAGTAAGGCCCCTACTAGACAGTCTAGACCTAGAGAAACACCATATTCTTACTATATAAAAGCCGTATTATAATACCTATATATAATTAATATACTGCCCTTAAGGATTTTAGCTCCTATATAAACCAAAAGCAGCTATACGCGTATGCTTTATAATCAGCAAAAATATTAGCCTTACCTTATAGTTATAGCAGGCAGTTAACCTAGATATTGCAGTTATAACCATCTAGATATATAGGGGACTAGTATAAATTATTAATGTCTATAACCCTAGGGTCAAAGGGGTAGCATAGATAGAGAATATTATATCTATAATAAGCTTACTAAAAACTAAATACGCGAAGTCCATCCTACTAGGAGACATAAACCTCTACTACCTATAGTAGGGGGGCATCTATATTGCTGCTAATTAATAGGCAGAGTGCCTACTAAGAGCTATAGATAACGGGGGCCTTAAGCTAGCTACCCCCCTAGGTGCAATTATATAGCAATAGGGCACTGCTAAAAGTATAATTAACCTTATAATTATGGACAAAAACCTATACCAAAGACTTAAAAGGTGCTCCCCTAAAGAAGAATAGGCATTTACTTTAGACTATATCCCTATCCAAATATAACTAGATCTAGACATTAAGGCGCAACTAAATGGTAAAAGATACGTAATAAGGAAGCTTAATATAGATAGCTTCCTTAATATAATTAAACAACAACTCTAAAACTTAAAAGAAATCCACCTAATACTAAACAAGCAAGGCTTATTGGCTACCCCTAAGAAAATTAATTAAAGACTAGAAAGGATCCAGGCAGTAATTAAAAGCAGGCTAAAAGAGCACCGCCCAGTTTTAAAACCAGGCCCCTATACGCGATATATATAGTCCGTATAGTACGCGGCCCTTATAGCCAGCCAATAATAAGTAAGGAGGAAATACACAAGCAGCCATAATTCTAAGGATAAGAGATAATATAAAGACACAAAAAACCAGCTAAAGAATACCCTAAGAAAAGAAGTAAGGAATAACTAGAGACGGTTTATAAATAAATATACTACTAACTTAAGTCTCCCCTATAATAAGGGCCTTTAGACTATAGCAAAATAGGTAAAGAAAAAGGTGGGACGCTTAGTAGAAGATCTATATCTACTACCCCTATAAAGAGCAGGTAAACTATAGGCTATAAGTAATAATAACAAAAAGGCAAAGATCCTTATAGAAAGATTTTTCCCTTAACCAGCTCTAGTAGACCTTAGCAATATTATTAGTAAAACACTAGTGACTTGCCTAAGGGTTAATAGCAATATAACAACTAAAGAAATGGCTAGAACTATTAGCCGCCTCTTAAACAATATAGTACTAGAACTAGATAGGATCCTAAATAAAGCCTTAAAGACCTATAGACCACTTATAGCACCTTAGCTTACAGACGTAGCTAGAGTATACTTTATAATACGCTACTACCCGCGACTTAGAAGATCTATAACAATAGTTATCTTATAAAAAGAAGGTAAAGTAGACTACTTAATCCTAGGAAGCTACCACCCTATTGCCTTAGAAAACACCCTAAGCAAGATCTTAGAAAAGGTTATAGCGGACCATATAGCAGATATAGTAAAGAAATACGCCCTACTATTACAAAGCTAAATAGGGGCAAGAAAGAATCACTTAACGCTATTAGTACTTACACTACTCGCTACTACCATTAAAACTGCATAGGCTATGCGAAAGGACTTTATAGTATTAATACTTAGCCTAGATATTAGCAGTACCTATAATAATATACCCTATAAGCGTCTCCTATATATCTTTAAGGTAAAGGGCTTCCTAGAATAGATTATTTAATTTATTTAAGGATTTATAGGCCAGAAAGAAATATTACTGGTCTTTAGTAGATACCAGAGCCCCCCTATTATAGTTATAATAGGAATACTACAAAAATTACCTCTATCGCCTATACTCTTCCTCTTCTTTATAAGCAACCTGCTTAACACCTTTAAGGAAGGGGCAACCTAGGGGATAGGCTTTGTTAATAATATAAACCTAATTATATATAGGCCAATAGCCGTAGAGAACTGTAGGACACTAGAGAAAGCCTATAACACCTATATAGAATAGGTAAGATAATATAGAGTCTAATTCTTACTAGAGAAATACTAGCTAATCTATTTTATAAGAAAATATAACTAATCTGCAGATTTTTAGCATATAATCCACATCTAAGGCTTTAGGGGTTAACCGGTTTAAGGCCTAAGGGTATTAGAAGTATAGGTAGACAGCAAGCTCTAATAGAGCGCATATACGGCGTAAGCGGCCCGTAAGGGCTAAGTATAGTATATCGCCATGTCCAGGATCGTTAATTCTATATAGGGTCCATTCTTCTAGAGGTTACGCCTACTATATATAGCAGTTGTCCGGCTAACCATAATATATAGATCTAGCATTTAGGCCACTAGAGAAACCAAGAAAGGCCCCCCTAAATTACTCCTTAAACCACTCTAAAAGGTCCAAACAGCTTACCTTAGGAGTATAACAGGCGGGTATAAGCAAACGGCTACAGTACTGCTTAAGAAGGAAGCCAATATTCCCCCCCTATAACTATATATTAAAGCCAATGCAATATAAAGGGTGTAAAAGGAACGCGACTCTAACGTTATAAAGTATATTAAGACACGCCTAAATAAACTATAAAGGGACCCTAGGGTGCCCTATAGGAGAAGGAACCAATAACCCTAAAGTAGGGAAGATATATTAGGAAAACAGGTAGAGAAAGTAGAAGAAAAATAGTGCGGCGCTAGGGCCTAGGCCTATATAGAGGAGGAAGGGAGACGCGTAAGAGGCTAGTAAAGACAATAGTAAGGGAGAGAAAGGAGCTAAAGTAGAGCATAAAAAAATACTAGAAAACCATCTACTGTAACACAATACTGGTTGGACCGTCGCTGGAGAGACGTATAGGAGTCAAATATATAGAGGCAGACTTAGGTAAGAGGAACCTAAGCTATAGTATAGTTAACGCTATGGGGGGTAAATACCCAAGGGCTCTAAGAGGGCCTAATAAAGGCAGAAAATACAATAGCAACACTCCTAAGAATAGGAGTAATAGGACTAAAAGATTAGCTTTACTAGGTAGGTGTCCTAGTGGGTAGCCCAAGGTGCGAATATAGCTAGCTAAGACAGATACTAAAACACGTAATACTATTATGCCCCTTACGCACTAGCCAAGAAGTAATACTCTTAGCAGCTAGCATAGAAAACTATAATACACTACTCTCAATATAGAAAGGCCTTAAGGCGGCTACCCAGTGGCTTATTAACTAAAATATACTAGACTAATTCCGGGTTGCAAGGGAAATAGCAATAGAAGGCAAAGGGGTGACTAATAGGCGCCCCCTAATAACTCTATAGGAGTAGAGTAAAGTTTGTAATACTAGCGCGTCCGTAGACTTATTACAGCAGTAGTAGTTCCCAAGGAGGTTAAAAAGTAAGGTAGTAGAGCACCACTAGTGACTTATAGGTAACTCGCAAGCGAGTCCCAAAAAGGCGGGGAGATGGATCACGGGGTTTTCTTAAATAGAGTTTTCTCCCCACATATATATAAGGAGTAGTCCGTGTGGGCCCAACAGGGATCCAAATCGGACGTTAAGCAATAAATAATAATGTATTATTAAAACGTATGAGGACTATTCTTTATACCAAATAGTATTACTAGGTATTTAAAGAGTCCCTATTATATACAAAAAGCTGTGTACTTCTCATCTCCTTTACGGACACGGATTTGGTTAAAGGCAGCAACTATATCAAGCTTTGTAAAGTACCGTACCCTTAATAAGCGGTCAAGCGTTTCTTAAATTAGGGGAATAGAATATTGGTTTTAAATTGTAATTACATTTAGAGTTTAATAATTAATATAGAATCTTAAGCCTCCTCCTAGCTTTTTAATAAATAGTACGGGTAATACGAATAGAGATTAACTAGGGCAAATAAATCCTTTTTCTAGATACTTATTAAGGTATTATCGCATTATAAGCAGTTCTTCTCGTAACATACCATATAGTAGACCGAACTTTGGTATTATATTAGGTTCAAGTTCTATCTTAAAATCATATGCATCCTAATGTGGGGGTAGTTAGTCTGCAAATCTTTTCTTAAACTCGTTAATTAGATTATGGTACTCTTTAGGCATAAAAGGTTAAGGGTTAATATATTACTTTAGTTCTAGTGCTTTCTTAATATCTTCTATAGTAATAATAAAGATTTTATGGTCTCGTTTTCATACTAACGAAATAAAAGGTGTGGCTTATATTATACGAATTTTAAAAGGTTTTGGCGTAACGTCTTCGCATTCTTTACTATAATTGGCAGTCATAGCTTTATCGTTTTAATTTAGGGTCTGTAGCAGGGGCAGTTTATATTATATTAAATTTAAATAATCTTGTGCATATTTATAGGGCAGGTGGTGTTTTAAGCAATAGCTTTAGCAGTAGGTTGTATAGAACTTCAGTATTTCTTTAATCCAGCTAATTAAAGGGTTGTGTTATTTTAGCCATCTATATCCAAGTATTATCTTATATTGCTTTAGGGGTGTTACAAATAGGGAAATATATTTAAGGTATTTACCTATCTACATTTTCACAAGAGCGTAGTGCGTTAATTCACTATATATTAAGGGTTTGCTGTTAAAGCCTTATAGGCCTTAGGGCTTATCAAGTTTCTTTAAATTTAGGCATTAGGTTTTTATGTAGTTTATATTAATAAAGCCTATGCTAGTAGCTCCACTATCTATAAGGATTTATATCTCCTTCTATTTTCTAAGTATTTAAATTTTGCCAAGTATATTAAGGGAGTTATGTTGTGTATTAGCGCTAGAAGAGCCTAGACACTTATACTCTTCTACTTCTTATCCTAAGGCGCAACTTGGCCCTAGGACGATTTGTTTTCCAAGTTAGTTAAGGGTAATATGCTTTATAACAACCAGGTATAATTTATGGGACAAGTATAAGTTAAGGAGCGAGTACGGATTAAAGAGCGAGTGCGATTTAAGAAGTAGGAGGAACTACAGCGGACTTTTTTAAAAGGGTAAGTTCGGCAATTCCTTTAGATATGTCCTTTTCTACCACATCCAAAGCATTCTCTATTTGCGGCTCGAGTTCTTTGTTCGTTGGTTCTTAAGGGTGCATAGGATCAAGTGGCGTCGAGGTCTATAGAGTCGTGCGTAGGTTTCAGAAAAGGGTCGCGTTTTAAGGTATATATTTGTAACGGGACTAGCCTAGTTATAGTAGGAATGTCTCGGTAAAACACTCGACAGATAGAACTTGAAGCTTTGACCGAATTCTGTCGAATTCTGCCAGCTTGATCGACTTCTGCCAAGTTCTGCTAGATCAATCGAATACTACCGAAGTCCGTCCGCGTGCGTACGTGCGCACGCATCGACCAAGACCCCTGAACTGTTTAATTGCAAGATTCTCTCGTTATTCCTTTCTCTTCTTTACGCAACGTCTTATTCCTAGCAAGAGCTATATACCCTCAGATTTAAATAGAATTTATATTATTCCTTTAAATCTTTCCCAAAGCCTCTTCGCGCCCTTACATTACGTTGCGTCTAAAACAACTACTATCGAAATAGCAAACGACCTTAAATCCCACGCGTTAACTACGAGCATTATAACCCTAGTTAGGGAATAGTTAACTATAATACAAGAAGCCTTTACAGATGCTTTAGCTTAGTAGCGGGCTGCACTAAAAGCCTAGCATTAGCGATTAATAGAAACACTCCGCAAAGAACTCCGCAACGTTAATACACTTATAATAGAGACCCCAATAGTAACACCTATAAACAAAATTAAGATAACCGTATATAAACCCAGCCTGTCAAATACAAACCCTAAACTAGTAATAGTAGCTTAACCCATACCTATAACAAACCTAGTACCTACTATAAAATTAGAAAAGCTTCCTATCCCTTTAATATTTAATGGAAATTAAAATAACCTATATCCCTTTATAACTAAGCTCCGCCTTAAACTCTTAACGAACTATAACCAATACCCTACCAAAGCTAGCAAGATTAGCTATAGAATGTCTTAATTAAGTAAAAACGCTACATAAACTATAGACCCATTCTTCTATAACGGCACCTTTATTAATTTTAAAATCTTTATCTCTTTATTAGAACGAACGTATAATAACGCCAGCTATAAATATACCGCTGTTACTAAACTTAAAAACCTATAATAACGGACTCAAGACTTTACTAACTTTTTTTCAGAATTTTTAGGCCTTATTGGCGAACTAAATTGGAATAAAGCCGCTAAAGTTGCTGCTCTTTAACAAGCTATTTTGGATAAAATTAGAGCACAGTTAGTAGGCAGGGAACTGCCAAAGGACCTACCCAAATTTGCTATAATGTGTTAACAAATTAATAAGGACCTTTAATATAACAAATAAACTCGTTCTCTAAAGCCAACCACGCCTTATGTTTAAGACTTTATAAAACTAATATATACCCTAAAGCGCGACCCTTCTCTAAAACCTATGCACGACCCTATGGACCTCAACGCCACTTAATCCTACGCACCCTTAGGAACCAACAAATAAAGGACTTAAGCCACAAATAGAGAATGCTTTAGATGTAGTAAAAAAGGACATATCTAAAGGAATTGCCAAACTCACCCTTTTAAAAAAGTCTGCCGTAGTTCCTCCCGGTCTTTAAATCACACCCACTCCTCAAATCACACTCGTTCTTTAAGCTATACTTACTCCTTAACTTACACTTATTCCATAAATCATACCTAGTCGTTATAAAGCATCTTATGCTTAGCTAACTTGGAAAACAAATCGTCCTAAGGCCAAGTCGCGCCTTAGGATAAAAAGTAGAAGAGTATAAGTATCTAGGCTCTTCCAGCGCTAATACACAACACAACTCCCTTAATATACTTAGCGAAATTTAAACACTTAAAAAATAGAAGGAGGTATAAATCCTTATAGACAGCGGAGCCACTAATATAGGCTTTATTAATACAAACTACGCAAAAACCTAACGCCTAAATTTAAAGAAACTTAATAAGCCCTAAGGCCTATAAGGCTTTAACGGCAAACCCTTAATATATGGCGAATTAACGCACTACGCTCTTATAAAAATGTAGATAGGCAAACACCTCAAATATATTTCCCTATTTGTAACACCCCTAAAGCAATATAAGATAATACTTGGACATAGATAGCTAAAACGGCATAACCCTTTAATTAGCTGGGTTAAATAAACACTAAAATTCCGCACAACCTATTGCCAAAGTTATTGTTTAAAACACCACCTGCCCTATAAACATATACAAGACTATTTAAATTTAACATAATACAAATTGCCTTTACCATAAACCTTAAACCAATATAACAAAACTACGACTGCTAATCACAGTAAAGAATGCGAAGATAATACATCAAAACCCCTTAAAATTCGTATAATACAAGCCGCACCTTTTATTTTGTTAGCAAGAAAACGAGACCATAAAATCTTTGCTATAATAATAGAAGATATTAAAAAGGCGCTAGAACTAAAGCAGTATATTAACCCTTAACCTCTTATACCTAAGGAGTACCACGATCTAATTAACAAGTTTAAAAAACGATTCGCAGACTAGCTACCCCCGCATTAGGATAAACACGATTTTAAGATAGAACTTAAACCTAGTACAACACCAAAGTTCGGTCCGCTATACGGTATATTACAAGAAGAACTGCTTGTAATATAATAATACCTCAACAAGTATCTAGAAAAAGGATTTATTCGCCCTAGTTAATCTCCATTTACCTTACCTATATTATTCGTTAAAAAGCCAGGAGGAGGCTTAAGATTTTATATTAATTACTAAGCCCTAAACACAATTACGATTTAAAACTAATATCCAATCCCCTTAATCCAAGAGACGCTTAACCGCCTAGTAAAGGCACAATATTTTACGAAGCTTGATATAGTCGCTGCCTTTAATCGAATTCGCATCCAAGAAGGAGATAAGAAGTACACAGCCTTTTATACACAATAGGGACTCTTTAAATACCTAGTAATGCCGTTTAGTATAAAGAACGGTCCCGGTACGTTTTAGCAATACATTAATAATACGCTCTATAAATTCCTTAATATATTTATTACTGCGTATATTGACAATATCCTAATCTACTCGTCTTTGCTTTCTAAGCATTAAAAACACGTCCGAATGGTCCTTAAACGTTTGCGAGATGCGGGTTTATAATGCGATATTAAGAAATACAAGTTCTACGCGTCTAAAGTCATATACCTAGGCCTGATTATATCCCGCGACGGAATTAAAATGGACCCTAAAAAGGTTGCTGCGATTATAAACTAGGGAAGCCCTAGTAACGTATAAGATATTTAAAGATTCCTAGGATTTGCAAATTTCTACCGCTAATTTATTAACCAGTTCTTAAAAATTGCCTAACCATTAGTAAACCTAATAAGAAAGAATATGAAATTTAAATAGACTGCCAGATGTAAACAAGCTTTTAATAACTTAAAATAACGCTTTATAACCACTCTAATTCTTGCCTACTTCAACCCTGACCTTAAATGTGTCGTCGAAATAGACTCGTTTGATTATGCCCTAGGGGAGTGTTATTGTAATATAATAAGAACGGTGAGCTATATCCAGTAGCCTTTTTCTCTTAAAAGCTCGCCCCTGCCAAATCAAACTACGAGATATATGATAAGGAACTACTTATAATTGTTAAATGCTTTAAATAATAGCGTCTAGAACTTAAAGGATTATTGTTTTTAATACGCGTGTTAACGGACCACAAAAACCTACAGTACTTTATAACTATGAAGCAGTTAACGCAGCGCCAAATTTATTAGGCCGAATACCTCTTACGATTTAACTTTAAGATTATATACTAACCAGGCAAACTTAATTAGAAGCCTAATACATTAACACAATAATCATAAGATTTACCTACGAACGCCTCAGATAAACGGATTATAAATTAATTACGGATCTTATTGCCCCCCAAACGCTTTAAGAAACTACGTCCTATATTCCTAGATACGGAACTTAACAGAAACGAATTAGAAATCAATAAATAGGAAATAGAAATTGATAAGCTAATGGAATACAAATATAAGAATGACGCATAGATAGCAGATATAATAAAAGCAATTCAAACAGGAAAACAATAGCATAAAGATATTACACTCGCCAAATGCGAAATTTGTAACAATCGACTATACTATTAACAGAAGATGGTAGTTCCGAATTCCGAACCCTTACAATTTAAGATACTCAAATTCGTATATAATTCCCCTATAGTAGGACATCCTGGCCGTGCGAAGACTTATAAGATTATTCAACGAGTATACTACTGGCCTATAATGCACGAATACGTACAAAAATACGTTCGAGCCTGCAGAACGTGCGTGCGTGGGAAGACCTCTTACGTAAAGAAGCAAGGAGTACTTTGACCGTTGCCAATTCCAATACAAAGATGGCGAGATATCTTGATCGACTTTGTAGTTAACTTGCCTAACAGTAATAGGTTTACAAATGTTATAGTAGTTATTAACCGTCTTACGAAAATGTAATATATAATTCCTATAGACTTAATTAATGCAATATTAGTAGCTAAATGTTTCATTAAGTATGTCTTTAAGCTACATAGACTTCCTAATTTGATAATATCCAACTATAGAAGCCAGTTCGTTTCAGACTTCTGGCAAGCTCTATGTAAACAATTAAGTATTTGAATACAACTCTCAACTACATTTTATCTGGAGACAGATGGTTAAACTGAAATTGCGAACGCGATTATGGAACAATACCTATAAATATACTACTCCTACCTGCAAGATAACTGGGGAAAATGGCTGCCTTTGGCTGAGTTTACTGCGAATAATACAATTAACGTATTAACAGGCATAACGCTGTTCTATGCGACCTACGGACAAGACCCCTGACTTAGATTTGAACCATGACCCAAAATCAACATAATAGAACCTATAATTAAACGGATTTAGTTAATCAACGCGTATAACTTTGCTGATTGAATAAAGCAGTTAACGGAACTATTACAAAGTGAATTAACGTACGCTTAAACGGTATAGGAATGGCATGCGAACAAAGAACGAGCCCCCGCATAGGACTTTAAGGAAGGTAACATGGTTTACCTAAATACACAAAACCTAAAGACTTAACGGCCCTTAAAGAAACTTAATTAGAAGTTTGCGGGCCCATACTAAATTAAAAAGAAATTAAGCCTATATACTTATAAGCTCGAACTACCAACTAAGATAAAAATATATCTGATATTTTACGTAAGCTTGCTATAACCCTTAAAAGACAAACCTATGACTCGTAAAGTGCCGCCGCCACCTCCTATAATTGTTGATAACGGTAACGGTTCTTACTTTATTAACTTAATTAACAATATGCAATGGAAAACACAATCTAAACAATTTAAACTTCTTGTTGAGTGGAAAGGATATAAAACACGAACCTAGGAGCTCTATAAGCAAGTTAAGACTAATGCGCCTTCCCTGGTAAAAGAATTCCATGAGGACCATCCTTCGCGGCCTACTTTGGCTAGATGGACATGATATAAAGGCAAACGACTGCCACCTAACACGAATACATAAAATACGATAGCAGGAAACTCGAAATTAAAAAGAGCTTAAAGAATACCACGACGCTTATAATACGGTTATATGACGCGCAAGATGTTAAGGAACTTTAACCGGCGGTTAAAGTTGTCTAATTAGTTAGATTTGCCTTGCCAAGACCTACTATAAAGATATTAGTTTAGCTTACCGCCTTTACTAAACCAATAGCGATTTTCTATCCCGGGGATAGAAAATCCTGATTAGTCCGTTTAATAATTAGAACTGGTAAAACTCTACACCGCTACCCAACGTAAAATATAACATAATAAAATTGTATTATTTTAGACCTTCGGCCAAAGGGGGGGTACTGTAACGGGACTAGCCTAGTTACAGTAGGAATGTCTTAGTAAAACACTCAACAGATAGAACTTAAAGCTTTGACCAAATTCTGCCGAATTCTGCTAGCTTAATCGACTTCTGCCAAGTTCTGCTAGATTAATCGAATACTACCGAAGTCCGTCCGCGTGCGCACGCATCGACCAAGACCCCTAAACTGTTTAATTGCAAGATTCTCTCGTTATTCCTTTCTCTTCTTTACGCAATGTCTTGTTCCTAGCAAGAGCTATATACCCTTAGATTTAGATAGAATTTATATTATTCCTTCAAATCTTTCCCAAAGCCTCTTCGCGCCCTTACAATATTGGTTTCGTAAAGTCTTAAACACAAAGTATGGTTGGCTTTAGGGAACGAGTCTATTTATTATATTAAAGGTCCTTATTAATTCATTAACATATTATAGCAAATTTAGGTAGGTCCTTTGGCAGTTCCCTACCTACTAACTATACTCTAATTTTATCCAAAATAGCTTATCGAAGAGTAGCAACTTTAGCGGCTTTATTCCAATCTAGTTCGCTAATAAGGCCTAAAAATTCTAAAAAGAAGCTAGTAAATTCTTAGTTCCGTTATTATAGGTTTTTAAGTTTAGTAACAGCGGTATATTCGCAGTTAATGTTATCATACATTCATTCTAATAGAGAGATAAAGGTTTTAAAATTAACGAAGGTGCCATTATAGAAGAATAGGTCTATAGTTTATACAGCGTTTTTATTTAAACAAGACATTCTATAGCTAATCTTACTAGCTTTAGTAGGGTATCAGTTATAGTTTATTAAAAGTTTAAGACAGAGCTTAGTTATAAAGGGGTATAGGTTATTTCAATTTCCATTAAATATTAGAGGGTTAGGAAGCCTTTCTAATTTTATAATAGGTACCAGGTTTATTATTATTATTATTTATTGCTTAATGTCTAATTTGGATCCCTGTTGGGCCCACGCGGACTACTCCTTATATACATGTGGGGAGAAAACTCTATTTGAGAAAACCCCGTAATCCGTCTCCCCGCCTTTTGGGGCTCGCCTATAAGTTGCCTATAAGTCACCAGTGGTGCTCTACTACCTTACTTTTTAACCTCCTTGGGAACTACTGCTGCTGTAATAAACCTACGGACGTGCTAGTATTACACACTGTACTCTACTCCTATAGAGTTATTAGGGGGCGCCTATTACTCACCCCTTTGCCTTCTATTGCTATTTCCTTTGCAACCTAGAACTGGTCTAGCACATTTTGGCCAATAAGCCACCAGGTAGCCGCCTTAAGGCCTTTCTGTGTTAAGAGCAGTGTATTATAGTTTTCTGTGCTAGCTGCTAAGAGTATTGCTTCTTGGCTGGTGCGTAAGGGGTATAACAGTATTATATGTTTTGGTGTCTGTCTTGGCCAGCTATATTTATACCTTAGGCTACCCACTAGGACATCTACCCAGTAAAGCCAATCTTTTAGTCCTATTATTCCTATCCTTAAGAGTGTTACCATTATATTTTCTGCCTTTGTTAGGCCCTCTTGGAGCCCTTAGGTATTTACCTCCTATAGTGTTACCCATACTATGGCTTGGGTTCCCCTTACCTAAGCCTACCTCTATACTTTTAACTCCCATTTGTCTCTCTAGCGTTGGTCCAACCAGTATTATATTATAGTAGATGGTTTTCTAGTACTCTTTTGTGCTCTACTTTGGCTCCTTTCTCTTCCTTACTATTATCTTTGCTAGCCTCTTATACATCTCCCTTCCTCCTCTATATAGGCCTGGGCCCTAGCGCCGTACTATTTTTCTTCTGCTTTTTCCACCTGTTTTCCTAATATATCTTCCCTACTTTAGGGTTGTTGGTTCCTTCTCCTATAGGGCACCCTAGGGTCCCTCTATAGTTTGTTTAGGCGTGTCTTAATATACTTTATAATGTTAGAGTTGTGTTTCTTTTATACCCTTTATATTACATTGGCTTTAATATATAGTTATAGGGGGGGAATATTAGCTTCCTTCTTAAGCAGTGCTGTGGCCGTTTACTTATACCTGCCTGTTATACTCCTAAGGCAGGCTATTTAAACCTTTTGGAGTGGTTTAAGGAGTGATTTAGGGGGGCCTTTCTTAGTTTCTCTAGTGGCCTAAATGCTAGATCTATATGTTATGGTTGGCCGGACAACTGCTGTATATAGTAGGCGTGACCTCTAGAAGCATGGACCCTATGTAGAATTAACAATCCTGGACATGGCGATATACTATACTTAGCCCTTATAGGCTGCTTGTGCTGTATATACGCTCCACTGGAGCTTGCTGTCTATCTACACTCTTAATACCCTTAGGCCTTAAACCGGTTAACCCCTAAAGCCTTAGATATAGATTATATGCTAAAGATCTATAGATTAGTTACATTTTCTTATAAAATGGATTAGCTAGTATTTCTCTGGTAAGAATTAGACTCTATATTATCTTGCTTATTCTATATAGGTGTTATAGGCTTTCTCTAGTATCCTATAGTTCTCTGCGGCTATTGGCCTATATATAATTAGGTTTGTATTATTAATAAAGCCTATCCCCTAGGTCGCCCCTTCCTTAAAGGTGTTAAGTAGGTTGCTTATAAAGAAAAGGAAGAGTATAGGCAATAAAGGTGATTCTTGTGGTATTTTTGTTATAACTATAATAAGGGGGCTCTGGTATCTGCTAAAGACTAGTAATGTTTCTTTCTGGCCTATAAATCCTTAAATAAATTAAATGATCTATTTTAGAAAGCCCTTTGCCCTAAGGATGTATAGGAGACGTTTATAGGGTATATTATTATAGGCGCCGCTAATATCTAGGCTAAGTATTAATACTATAAAGTCCTTTTGTATAGCCTATGCAGTTTTAATAGTAGTAGTAAGTAGTATAAGTGCTAATAGCGTTAAGCAATTCTTTCTTGCCCCTATTTAGCTTTGTGGTAGTAAGGCATATTCCTCTACTATATCTGCTATATGGTCCGCTATAACCTTTTCTAAGATCTTGTTTAGGGTGTTTTCTAAGGCAATAGGGCAATAGCTTCCTAGGATTAAGTAGTCTACTTTACCTTCTTTTTATAAGATAACTATTATTATAGATCTTCTAAGTTATGGGTAGTAGCCTATTACAAAGCATGCTCTAGCTATATCTGCAAGCTAAGGTGCTATAAGTGGTCCATAGGTCTTTAGGGCTTTGTTTAGGATCCCATCTAGTCCTAGTGCTGTGTTATTTAAGAGGTAGCTAATGGTTCTGGCCATTTCTTTAGTTGTTATGTCACTATTGACCCTTAGGCGAGTCACTAGTGTTTCACTAGTAATGTCGCTAAGGTCTACTAGAGCTGGTTAAGGAAAAATCTTTCTGTAAGGATCTTTGCCTTCTTATTATTGTTGCTTATAGCCTATAGTTTACCTGCTTTTTATAGGGGTAGTAGGTATGGATCTTCTACTAGGCGTCCCGCCTTTTTCTTTACCTATTTTGCTATGGTCTAAAGGCCCTTGTTATAGGGGAGACTTAGATTAGTAATGTATTTGTTTATAAACCATCTCCAGTTATTCCTTACTTCTTTTCTTAGGGTATTCTTTAGCTAGTTTCTTATATCTTTATATTGTCTCTTGTCCTTAGAATTGTGGCTGCTTATATATTTCCTTCTTGCTTATTATTGGCCGGCTATAAGGGCCGCGCACTATGCGGACTATATGTGTCGCGCATAAGGGCCTAGTTTTGAAACCAGGCAGTGCTCTTTTAGCCCGCTTTTAATTACTACCTGGATCCTTTCTAGTCTTTAATTAATTTCCTTGGGGGTAGCCAATAAGCCTTGCTTATTTGGTATTAGGTGGATTTCTTCTAAGTCTTAGAGTTGTTGTTTAATTGTATTAAGGAAGCTATCTATGTTAAGCTTTCTTATTGCGTATCTTTTACTATTTAGTTACGCCTTAATGTCCAGATCTAGTTGTATCTAAATAGGGATATAGTCTAAGGTAAGTGCCTATTCTTCTTTAAGGGAGCACCTTTTAAGTCTCTAGTATAGGTTTTCGTCCATAATTATAAGGTTAATTGTACTTTTGGCGGTGCCCTATTGCTATATAATTGCACCTAGGGGGGTAGCTAGCTTAAGGCCCCCGTTGTCTATAGCTCTTAGTAGGCACTCTGCCTATTAATTGGCAGCAACATAGATGCCCCCCTACTATAGGTGGTAGAGGTTTATATCTCCTAGTAGGATAGACTCCGCATGTTTAGTTTTTAGCAAGCTTATTGCAAATATAATATTCTCTATCTATGCTACCCCTTTAACCCTAGGGTTATAGATATTAATAATTTATACTAGTCCCCTATATATGATGGTTATAACTGTAATATCTGGGTTAACTGCCTACCATAACTATAAGGCAAGGCTGATATTTTTGCTGATTATAAAGCATATATATATGGCTGCTTTTGGTTTATATAGGAGCTGGAATCCTTAGGGGCAGTATATTAATTATATGTAGGTATTATAATACGGCTCTTATATGGCAAGAATATAGTGTTTCTCTGGGTCTAGACTGTCTAGTAGGGGCCTTACTAGACGGTGGTTTGTATTACCGCAGTTGTACTATATAATGGTCAAGTGGCGGACCCCTAGCGGGGGTCCTTCGCCTCTCCTTTACTCCTCGCTTCTTCCATTTCCACTTTCTCTAAAATGTTTAGAACTTCTGTCTCCTGTATTTGCTCCCTAGCTACTACTTATTTTATGTAGAGCTTTCCATTCCTGTATCTTATATTCCTACTAGCCTTTCTAAATCTGAGTCTGTTATTACCTCCAGTTCTTCCCCCGTTCTCGCCGGTTGGCTATATGCCCCTTATAAGCCAGCTATGTATATTATATTTGCCGTATTAAATCTAATTCTTAATTGTCCCGGCCTTAAACTTGCCGTAGCTGTCCATAGGGGTCTTCCTACTAGGCGTCCTCTCCCTTGTGTCCCATGTATCCCTTATGTCCCTATTCGGTCTAGTGATATTGCGCAGCATCGCTTTTGGCCCGTTAAGGCTTGGGATGGCTGGCTTAGCCCCCCAGTATTAAAGGTAGGAAATGCTAGAAAGACACCTGCGTCCCCCTGGCTTATTGCCTGTTGTTTCCATTTATATAACCTGGCGTGCAGTTATTCCCACAGCTGTTGAGCCCTTTCCTTCTGTCTCCTATATTTAATGCAGCCTTCTCTCTCCTACGCCTTATATGTGCTTCAGTAACAGTTTACGCATTTTATTTAGTCTTAATTTGTATATTATCTTATATCATAGGGGCCTGCACAGTGGCCACAGCACACCTATGCTGCGTATATGGATTGGGTGTGTCCCTATTGTGCGTAGCAATAATATTGTTCCAGGTATAGTCTGTGGTTATAGAGCCTTGTGTTGTATATAAGGCCATTTATAATTATTCCTTTTTGGATAAGGAGTTTTTGCATTCCTAGTGTATGTATGCTAATAATAAGGGAGCCATACGTTTATCTGTCGTTTCCCTAGCAAGTCTCTAGCGCCCCTTATATCCTCTTATTGTTCTTATTATATACTTAGTTTATATTTTCCTATTAAAGCCATTAGATCTAGGTAATTATAAGTCCTGGTATAAGGCGTTCCATTTGTTTTACTATCTTCTATATAGTTACTATATTATCCGCCTAGCGTCCCCTTTCTACCTTAAGGCTTATAGGAACCGACAGGACTTTAACTGGGTGATCTTCATGAAGCACTTTTATGCCAATACGCTCTCCTAGCCTGTCCCCTGCCCTTACGGCCCGTTCCTTTGCCTATTAGTCCTTTAGGGTGACTCTAATGTCTCCACTCCTAAGGTGTTAGACTATAACAGCGTCGTGGACCTCCTTGCAAATCTCTATAAGAACTTCTATTTCTAATTGTCCCCTAAGTTCCTCTGCCTTTTCTATATTTGGTTATATTATGATTATATACCCGGTTGTTGTCTTTAGGGGGGTAGGTTCCCTATGCTGTAGGAGTGCAGCTATAGCGGCCTAGGTGCGGTTTGCCTGTAGGGGGGGGTTTTATTTATCTTTGATTTTATTTAGCCGTTGGAGGATTTAATTAAGGGTTTACTGGAGGGGCGCCTAAGGTTCGCTAGACTGGAGCCATTCTGCTAGCTATATTAGTTCATAATGGCTAACAGATACTCCCCCACAGTTCTAGATACTAGACGCGTCTAAAAGGCTTTATATTTTATCAGATGCCTTCTTAATTAGGGTATTTCTGCTTTCTAGTGTGGTATTTACCCGTCCTTGTTATTTTTGTGGGGGGCTATTGTTAGATATAGGTCTAGCGGTCGCGCGTGACTGCGTACCACCGTCGTTCCACCTATGCCTCCCCTGTAATACATGCATCTTAGGGGATTATTAGGGTGTTTTTTAGGGTTCTTTTGGTTGGTTTGGTCTTTTTGGGCCGGGTGCAGCAAGAGCTCCAAAAGTTTTAGTAGTTAATTATCTACTAGGTTTATTATAAGTATAGATTAAGCTACTATTACTAGTTTAGGGTTCACATTTAACGGGCTAGGTTTGCATATAGTTATCTTAATCTTATTTGCAGGTATTGCTATTAGGGTTTCTAATATAAGTACTTTAGCGTTATAGAGTTCTTTGTATATTGCTTTAATTAATTACTAATGCTAGGCTTCTAATATAGCTTATTACTAGGCCAAGGCATCCGTAAAGGACTGTTGCATTATAGTCATTTATTCCCTAACTAGGGCTATAATAGTTAACGTAGCGGATTTAAGTTCGTTTACTATTTTAAGGGTAGTAGTAAAGACGTAACGTAATATAAGGGCGCGAAGAGGCTTTAAGGAAGATTTAAAGGAATAATATAAATTCTATCTAAATCTAAGGGTATATAGCTCTTACAGAGAACAAGATATTGCGTAAAAAAGAGAAAGAAATATAGGAAACTTATAGCTAAATATTTATAGTCTTAGCAGCAAACACGTGGGCATAAGCCTATGCGGATTTTAATAGGTTTCGACTAAATTCCATTACATTGGTAGAATTTGGTAGAGACTAGTAGAAATTAATTAAGTTAGCAAAATTTAGCAAAATTTAATTAACTTAATAGAATTTAATTAAAGCGTTAGAATTTATCTATTAAGTATTTTATTAAAATATTCCTACTATAACTAGGCTAGTCCTGTTATAATATCTATTTATAAAGGATTAAGTCTCTATATACCTAAAAGACCCTAGTTTTAGAATGTCTATATTCCAGCTTATATTTTAATATAACCTAATATATAACCTAATACGCGACCTAATATATAACCTAATATACAACCTAATATATGACCTAATATATTATTATTATTATTTATTGCTTAACGTCCGATTCGGATCCCTATTAGGCCCACGCGGACTACTCCTTATATACATATAGGGAGAAAACTCTATTTGAGAAAACCCTATAATCCGTCTCCCCGCCTTTTAGGGCTCGCTTATAAGTCGCCTACAAGTTACCAGTAGTGCTCTACTACCTTACTTTTTAACCTTCTTGGGAACTACTACTGCCGTAATAAACCTACGGACGCGCTAGTATTACATACTGTACTCTACTCCTGTAGAGTTATTAGGGGGCGCCTATTACTCGCCCCTTTACCTTCTATTGCTATTTCCTTTACAACCCAGAACTGGTCTAGCATATTTTGGCCAATAAGCTATCGGGTAGCCGCCTTAAGGCCTTTCTATGTTAAGAGTAGTGTATTATAGTTTTCTATGCCAGCTGCTAAGAGTATTGCTTCTTAGCTGGTGCGTAAGGGGCATAACAGTATTATATATTTTGGTGTCTGTCTTGGCTAGCTATATGCGCACCTTAGGCTACCTACTAGGACACCCACCTAGTAAAGCCAATCTTTTAGTCCTATTATTCCTATCCTTAAGAGTGTTGCTATTGTATTTTCTGCCTTTATTAGGCCCTCTTAGAGCCCTTAGGTATTTACCCCCCATAGTATTACCTATACTATAGCTTGGGTTTCCCTTGCCTAAGTCTGCCTCTATACCTTTAACTCCTATTTATCTCTCCAGCGTCAGTCTAACCAGTATTATGTTGCGGTAGATGGTTTTCCAGTACTCTTTTATGCTCTACTTTGGCTCCTTTCTCTCCCTTACTATTGTCTTTGCTAGCCTCTTATACGTCTCCCTTTCTCCTCTATATAGGCCTGGGCCCTAGCACTATACTATTCTTCTTCTACTTTCTCTACCTGTTTTCCTAATATATCTTCCCTACTTTAGGGTTGTTGGTTTCTTCTCCTATAGGGCACCCTAGGGTCCCTCTATGATTTATTTAGGTGTGTCTTAATATACTTTATAATATTAGAGTTGCGTTCCTTTTATACCCTTTACATTACATTGGCTTCAATATATAGTTATAAGGGGGGAATATTAGCTTCCTTCTTAAGCAGTACTGTAGCCGTTTACTTATACCCGCCTGTTATACTCCTAAGGCAGGCTATTTAGACCTTTTAGAGTAATTTAAGGAGTGATTTAGGGGGGCCTTTTTTAGTTTCTCTAGTGGCCTAAATGCTAGATCTATATGTTATGGTTAGCCAGACAACTGCTATATATAGTAGGCGTAACCTCTAGAAGTATGGATCCTATATAGAATTAACAATCCTGGATATGGCGATATACTATACTTAGCCCTTACGGGCTGCTTACACCGTATATACGCTCTACTAGAGCTTACTGTTTACCTATACTCCTAATACCCTTAGGCCTTAAACCGGTTAACCCCTAAAGCCTTGGATATAGATTATATGCTAAAGATCTATAGATTAGTTATATTTTCTTATAAAATAGATTAGCTGGTATTTCTCTAGTAAGAATTGGACTCTATATCATCTTACCCATTCTATATAGGTGTTATAGGCTTTCTCTAGTGTCCTACAGTTCTTTGCGGCTATTGGCCTATATATAATTAGGTTTATATCATTAATAAAGCCTATCCCTTAGGTTACCCCTTCCTTAAAGGTATTAAGTAGGTTGCTTATAAAGAAGAGAAAAAGTGTAGGCGATAGAGGTAATCCTTATAGTATTCCTATTATAACTGTAATAGGGGGGCTCTAGTATCTATTAAAGACCAGTAATATTTCTTTCTAGCCTATAAATCTTTAAATAAATTAAATAATCTATTTTAGGAAGCCCTTTGCCCTAAGGATATATAGGAGACGCTTATAGGGTATATTATTGTAGGCGCCGCTAATATCTAGGCTAAGTATTAATACTATAAAGTCCTTTTGTATAGCCTATGTAGTTTTAATGGTAGTAGCGAGTAGTGTAAGTACTAATAGTGTTAAGTGATTCTTTCTTGCCCCTATTTAGCTTTATAGTAGTAGGGCGTGTTCCTCTGCCATATCTACTATATAGTCTACTATAACCTTTTCTAAGATCTTGCTTAGGGTATTTTCTAAGGTAATAGGGTGGTAGCTTCCTAGAATTAAGTAGTCTACTTTACCTTCTTTTTATAAAATAACCGTTATTATAGATATTCTAAGTTATAGGTAGTAGCCTATTGCAAAGTATACTCTGGCTACGTCTATAAGCTAAGGTGCTATAAGTGGTTTATAGGTCTTTAGGGCTTTATTTTAAATCCTATTTAGTCCTAATACTGTGTTGTTTAAGAGGCAGCTAATAGTTCTAGCTATTTCTTTAATTATTATATCGCTATTAACCCTTAGGCAAGTTACTAGTATTTTACCGGTAATATTACTAAGGTCTACTAGAGCCAATTAAGGAAAAAATCTTTTTATAAAGATCTTTGCCTTCTTATTATTATTACTTATAGCCTATAGTTTGCCTGCTCTTTATAGGGGTGGTAGGTATAGATCTTCTACTAAACATCCCGCCTTTTTCTTTACCTATTTTGCTATAGTCTAAAGGCCCTTATTATAAGGGAGACTTAGGTTAGTAGTGTATTTATTTATAAACCATCTCTAGTTATTCCTTACTTCTTTTCTTAGGGTATTCTTTAGCTGGTTTCTTGTGTCTTTATATTATCTCTTATCCTTAGAATTATAGCTGCTTATGTATTTCCTCCTTACTTGTTATTGGCCGGCTATAATGGCCGCGCACTATGCGGACTATGCGTGTTACGTATAGGGGCCTGGTTTTGAAACTAGGCAGTACTCTTTTAGCCTACTTTTAATTGCTGCCTAGATCCTTTCTAGTCTTTAATTAATTTCCTTGGGGGTAGCCAATAAGCCTTGCTTATTTGGTATTAGGTGGATTTCTTCTAGGTCTTAGAGTTATTATTTAATTATATTAAGAAAGCTATCTATATTAAGCTTTCTTATTGCGTATCTTTTACTATTTAGTTGCGCCTTAATGTCCAGATCTAGTTGTATCTGGATAGGGATATAGTCTAAGGTAAGTGCCTATTCTTCTTTAGGGGAGCACCTTTTAAGTCTCTAGTATAGGTTTTTGTCTATAATTATAAGGTTAATTGTACTTTTGGCAGTGCCCTATTGCTATATAATTATACCTAGGGGGGTAGCTAGCTTAAGGCCCCCATTGTCTATAGCTCTTAGTAGGCACTCTACCTGTTAATTAGCAGCAACATAGATGCCCCTCTACTATAGATAGTAGAGGTTTATATCTTCTAGTAGAATAGACTCCGCGTGTTTAGTTTCTAGCAAGCTTATTATAGATATAATATTCTCTATTATGCTACCCCTTTGACTCTAGGGTTATAGATATTAATAATTTATACTAGTCCCCTATATATCTAGATGGTTATAACTATAATATCTAGGTTAACTGCCTAATATAACTATAAGGTAAGGCTAATATTTTTGCTAATTATAAAGCATACGCGTGTAGCTGCTTTTGGTTTATATAGGAGCTAGAATCCTTAGGGGCAGTATATTAATTATATATAGGTATTATAATACGGCTCTTATATGGCAAGAATATAGTGTTTCTCTAGGTCTAGACTGTCTAGTAGGGGCCTTACTAGATGGTGGTTTGTATTGCCGCAGTTATACTGTATAATAGTTAAGTGGCGGACCCCTAGTGGGGGTCCTTTGCCTCTCCTTTACTCCTTACTTCTTCCGTTTCTACTTTCTCTAAAATATTTAGAACTTCCATCTTCTGTATTTACTCCCTAGCTACTACTTATTTTATATGGAGCTTTTTATTCCTATATCTTATGTTCCTATTAGCCTTTCTAAATTTAAGTCTGTTATTGCCTCTGGTTCTTCCCCCGTTTTTACTGGTTGGCTATATACCCCTTATAAGCTAGCTGTGTGTGTTATATTTACCGTGTTAAATCTAATTCTTAATTATCCCGGCCTTAAACTTGCTGTAGCTATCTATAGGGGTCTTCCTACTGGGCGTCCTCTCCCTTATGTCCTATATATCCCTTGTGTCCCTATTTAGTCTAGTAATATCGCGCAGTATCGCCTTTAGCCCGTTAAGGCTTAGGATGGCTGGCTTAGCCCCCTAGTATTAAAGGTAGGAAACGCTAAGAAGACACCTATGTCCCCCTAGCTTATCGCCTATTGTTTCTATTTATATAACCTAGCGTGCAGTTGTTCCCGTAGCTATTAAGCCCTTTCCTTCCGTCTTTTATATTTAATGTAGTCTTCTCTTTCCCACGCCTTATATATGCTTTGGTGACAGTTTACGCATTTTGTTTAGTCTTAATTTATATATTGTCTTATACTATAGGGGCCTGCACAGTGGCCGCAGCACACCTGTGCTACGTATATGGATTAGGTATATCCCTATTATGCGTAGTAATAACATTATTCTAGGTATAGTCTATGGTTATAGAGCCTTATATTGTATATAAGGCCATTTATAATTATTCCTTTTTGGATAAGGAGTTTTTATATTCCTAGTATATATACGCTAATAATAAGGGAGCTATATATTTGTTTATTGTTTCCCTAGTAAGTCTCTAGCGCCCCTTATATCCTCTTATTATTCTTATTATATGCTTGGTTTGTATTTTCCTATTAAAGCTATTAGATCTGGGTAATTACAAGTCCTAGTATAAGGCGTTCCGTTTGTTTTACTATCTCCTATATAGTTGCTGTATTGTCCACCTGGTGTCCCCTTTCTACCCTAAGGCTTATAGGAACCAACAGGACTTTAACTAGGTAATCTTTATAAAGCACTTTTATGCTAATATGCTCTCCTAGCCTATCCCCTGCCTTTACGGCCTATTCCTTTACCTATTAGTCTTTTAGGGTAACTCTAATGTCTCCACTTCTAAGGTATCAGACTGCGACGGTGTTGTAGACCTTTTTGCAAATCTCTATAAGAACTTCTATTTTTAATTATCCCCTAAGTTCCTCTACCTTTTCTATATTTAGTTATATTGTAATTATATACCCGGTTATTATCTTTAGGGGGGTAGGTTCCCTATGCTAAATATATATCCTAATATATTACCTAATATATGTCCTAATATATTACCTAATATATGTCCTAATATATTACCTAATATATGTCCTAATATATTACCTAATATATGTCCTAATATATTACCTAATATATGTCCTA